>Ga0194045_1000001_pt1 | contig 94380 bp, 87 predicted proteins | sample JunL6211m_MetaG_FD_161686 | JGI IMG/M metagenome (GOLD analysis project Ga0194045, IMG submission 161686) | Anoxic zone freshwater microbial communities from boreal shield lake in IISD Experimental Lakes Area, Ontario, Canada - Jun2016-L626-11m | ecosystem: Environmental > Aquatic > Freshwater >...
GAATAATCGCCAATCGATATGTTTATAGGAATTTGACCAGCGTATATAGTTTTTTGTCCAGTAATAGTTTCCTTTACGGCGTTACTAGAATTTGAATTGAATGATTGAAGAGCAACCCCAACAATCCTTGTGGCATTTGTTGCCTTCATGCCAACACCTTCAATTATAGAAGCAGTTATCTTGTCACCCTTAGAAATATTTCCGTTAATGGTCGAAACATCTGCATTGTATACTCCCGATGTGCCTACCTCTATTGTTGAACCTGGACCATTAAAGCTAATATTTGATGAATTTCTATTAATAACTACTCCGGCCAAGTTATTAACATTATTAACGGTTGCAGGGTCTACGGTCTGACTGTTTGTAGTATCAAGACTTACTAGGTAGCCTGTTTGTATATTTTGAGAAGAGCTATATCCGCCTGAAAAATTTAAAGAATTTGCATATGCCAGACTAGGAAGAAATTGAACTATTAATAATAAACTGAGGATTAATAACTTAATCCCATTTATGGATGGCCCCCTCTTACTGTTCGTAATATATTTATTAAAAATATCACACCCCTTACGCTATACTTTTAAAAATAATAACACATTATGCAGTCAACGTGCTTGAGTAATATTCGTGAAACTTGGTGGGCGGTAAGGGACTCGAACCCCCGACTTCCTCGGTGTAAACGAGGCGCTCTAGCCAACTGAGCTAACCGCCCTCTCTGGTGCGCGAGAGAAGACTCGAACTTCCACAGGGTTGCCCCCACTACCACCTCAAGGTAGCGCGTCTACCATTCCGCCACTCGCGCGAGTGTGAGAGCAAAAAAGTTAATGAACCCTGTTATATTACTGTTAAATGAGAGAAAACTCAAGTCTAGTTCTAGGATTTTGGTAAATAATTATTAAACCCCCTAGTATATTCTTGTCTTAGAATGTTTTTAACAGATTCTATGTCCACATTTATCTTTACTCCTGGATTAAGAATGTTGTGTGGATCAAAAATATCTTTAACTCTTACCATTATATTATATACATTCTTGCCGTAAAGCTTTTCTAGATAGAGCGCCCTTAATCTTCCATCATTATAGCTGCTACTAGTACTTCCGCCCATTCCAATAATCATTGGGTAATATTCTTCCATCAATTTGAATACTTTCTGACGATCTCCAACAACACTAAGATCCAAAAATGGCTGTATATGTAAGTTACCCTCACCAGCATGTCCCCATATAGCAATATTTATATGGTTTTTACTAAAGATTCGATAAAGATTATCGATATACTCCGAAAGCTTACCTACGGGAACTATTCCATCCTCTAGTAGCGGGAGTGGCCGTGTGTTGCCGTCAACATGGTTCAATATCACAGAACTAGCGTCCCTTATCTTCCATATGTTTTCTATTTTGTCTTCATCATTTTCCATCTGATTAGATATCGCGTAATTAGAGAGAATCTTTGATGCTTTTTTGCAAACCTTACGCCTATTTCTCTCATTAGCATCATCGAACTCAAGGAAAAGTATAAATTTTGGCAATTCTTCGGGCAATACATCCTTTAGTAGATTGGGATTGATTTTATTAACCATACCTAAAAATTGATCGTCTACAATCTCCATCTCACTCGGAATTTCGGGTAGTTTTTTTAATTCGTTAATAGCTTGCTGTAATGACTCAAGATCGTTAAAGAAGCCAAAAACTAGCGAAGTATCTTCGTTAAATGGCACGGTTGAAATTTCCGCTTCGGTAATTATTCCTAGAGTCCCCTGGGAACCTACAAAAAGTGGCGTTAAGTCAAAGCCTTTTTTTGTGATGATATTCGTAAGATCGTAGCCCGCCCCATTCCTAGAAACAGATATTTTAGACTCTTTGATAAGTCCTTTATTCTCTTCAAGCAAGGCATCGAGAGATCTATATATTTCTCCTTCTAAAGTAGTTAGGCCTAACTTACCCTTAAGTTCTCTTTTGCTTAGCGGTTTAGTCTCTATCACTTCCCCGTTGGCAAGGACCACTCTTAGAGAACTTACGTAATTTCGTGCATCTCCGTATTTTATAGATTTTTCTCCACCTGCATTATTGGCTATTGCTCCGCCTATAGTCGAATATTCGAGTGATGAAGGATAAAATGGCAAAAATTGACCGTGGGTCTTAAGAGTTTGTTGTAATTTTCCAAAATTGATACCTGGTTCCACTACTACTTTTCCGTTTTTGGAATCCATCTCTAAGATGTTATTCATATGAGCTGGGAACACCATTATTAAACCGTCGCCTATAGCGGCACCAGTTTGGTCAGATCCTGAACCTCTAGATGTAATTGGCAATAGTCTTCCTCTTTCAGCCAATTGCCAACTAAATCTAGCTGTTTTTCTTACATCATTTTCGTTTTTTGGATATGCTATTAGGCTTGGTGTTAAAGATAAAATACTGTTATCGGTAGAGAAATAAAGTCTGGCGTCTTTTGAATCCATAACCTCACCCCTAAGATGGCTCTGAAGGTAATGTGCTATTTTATTCATAAATTCACCCCATAACTTTATTTTGTAATTTATTTTATTTTAACACATGGTGGAGATGCGGGGACTCGAACCCCGGACCCCCTGCTTGCAAAGCAGGTGCTCTAGCCAACTGAGCTACATCCCCATATGTTAATGAAATCTGGTGGGCTTGCCAGGACTTGAACCTGGGACCTCGTCATTATCAGTGACGCGCTCTAACCAACTGAGCTACAAGCCCTTAATGTCATTGGACGTATTGTATCGAAACTAACAGGTATAAGCAATTTATTTTTTAATAAAAAACTCCCTAAAAAGGGAGCTTTTTAGCTTTAAAAACTTCAGTAGTGCAATCAACGTCAATCATCGTGTTTCAGAACTGTGTCTCGTTATATAAATATAATAAGTAAACTAACAGTACTGCATTAGTTTACCGAGATCGACCTAGCTCTCGAATTAATAAATTAAAACGATGCTAGTTTTCTCCCTAGAAAGGAGGTAATCCATCCGCACCTTCCGGTACGGATACCTTGTTACGACTTAACCCCAATCATCTCCCCTACCTTAGGGCTCGGCAAGCGAACACGTCAGGTATTGGCGACTTTCATGGTTTGACGGGCGGTGTGTACAAGACCCGGGAACGTATTCACGGTAGTAATGCTGACCTACCGTTACTAGCGATTCCAGCTTCATGCAGGCGAGTTTCAGCCTGCAATCCGAACTTAGACCGGCTTTGATGGGATTTGCTCCGTCTCGCGACTTGGCAGCCCTTTGTACCGGCCATTGTAGCGTGTTTGTAGCCCAAGACGTAAGGGCAATACTGACCTGACATCATCCCCTCCTTCCTCCCTGTTACCAGGGCAGTCTAGCTAGAAAAATCAACTAACTACAAGGGTTGCGCTCGTTGATGGACTTAACCAAACATCTCACGACACGAGCTGACGACGGCCATGCAGCACCTGTCACTGTATTCCCGAAGGCACAGTCTCCTTTCGGAGACCTTCACAGGATGTCAAGCCTTGGTAAGGTTCTTCGCTTATCCTCGAATTAAACAACACGCTCCACCGCTTGTGCGGGTCCCCGTCAATTCCTTTATGTTTTAGTCTTGCGACCGTACTCCACAGGCGGGATGCTTAACGCGTTAGCTTCGCTACTAGAAGGGTCGATACTTCTAACAGCTAGCATCCATAGTTTACGGCGTGGACTACCGGGGTATCTAATCCCGTTTGCTCCCCACGCTTTCGTGCCTTAGTGTCAGGAACGAGCCAGTAACCTGCCTACGCCATCGGTATTCCTCCTAATATCTACGGATTTCACTCCTACACTAGGAATTCTAGTTACCTCTCTCGTCCTCTAGCTTAGCAGTTCAGAACATGGATGTATGGTTGAGCCACACGATTTCATGCCCTGCTTACTATGCCACCTACGCAACTCTTTACGCCCAGTAATTCCGGATAACGCTCGGATCCTCCGTATGACCGCGGCTGCTGGCACGGAGTTAGCCGATCCTTATTCATATACTACTGTCATAATCATCATATATAAAAGCAGTTTACAACCCGAAGGCCTTCATCCTGCACGCGGCGTTGCTCCATCAGGCTTTCGCCCATTGTGGAAAATTCCCTACTGCTGCCTCCCGTAGGAGTCTGGGCCGTTCTCAGTCCCAGTCTGGCTGATCATCCTCTCAGACCAGCTACCGATCGTAGCCTTGGTGAGCTATTATCTCACCAACTAGCTAATCGGACGCAGGCCGTTCCCAAAGCGCCGAAGCTTTACTCCTTAGAGCACATGCGGTATTAGACTTCATTTCTGAAGCTTATCCCTCACTTTGGGGTACGTTCCTACGCGTTACTCAGCCGTCCGCCGCTCGTGTACCTCCGAAGAGGCCTTACCGCTCGACTTGCATGTATTAGGCACGCCGCCAGCGTTCATCCTGAGCCAGGATCAAACTCTCCAAAAAAAGAATTTAAAACTTAACTTAAAATCAAAAAAATGAACTGACGTTGATTTGCACTACTCAAGTTTTTAAAGACCAGTTTAGAGACAATTAAACAAAACCTCTAAATCTCAAAATCAATCTTACCCTGTTGCTATATTAAATGTCAAGAAAAGTTTTATTATTTTTCTTCGTTTTCTTCATTTTCTTTTTCGCTATCAACTAACGCTAGCGCAACCACTTCATCGCCATCATTCATTCTCATGATCCTTACCCCTTGTGTAGCCCTGCTTAATTCAGGTATATCTTTGATGCCTAATCTTATAGCTTGGCCTTGGCTAGAAAGGATTATTACTTCTTGAGAATCATCTTTGAGCGTCTGAACACCTATCAGGTTACCTGTTTTTGTGTTCACTACTGCTGACCTAATACCTACACCACCTCTAGCATGAGGAGTGAATTGTGAAATCTTTGTTCTTTTTCCATAACCGAACTTGCTAATAACAAATACGCTTGAATTATCTTGAACCACATCCATACCGATAACTTTATCGTTGGTCCTAAGTCTAATGCCCCTGACGCCTCTTGAAGCTCTGCCCATAGGCCTGACACCAGACTCGTTGAATCTTATAGCTTGGCCCATTGATGTAGATATGACCATCTCATTTTCTCCTGAGGTCATTCTGATCCATTTAAGTTCGTCACCCTCATCCAGGTTAATAGCTATTAGTCCTGAGCTTCTCACGTTCTGATATTGCTCGAATGGTGTCTTCTTTACGACTCCTCTGACGGTACACATAAACAAATAATTCGTGTTATTGAGTTTACTAACATTAATTACAGAGCTTACGGCTTCTTCTGGTTGTAATTGAAGCAAGTTAACAATTGCAATACCTTTAGCATTTAGACCTGTAGTCGGAATTTCATAGGTTTTAATCCTAAATACTCTACCCTTGTTAGTGAAGAATAAGAGGAAGTCATGGGTACTTGCATTAATTACGTGCTCAATCACGTCTTCTTCTCTGGTAACCATTCCTCTCCGGCCTTTTCCACCCCTTCCTTGCTTCTTGTAATCAGCTATCGGGCTTCTCTTGACATAATTTGCAGATGTAAGGGTGACAACAACCTGCTCATCTGGGACGAGATCTTCATCACTCATTTTACCGAGTTCACCAGGAATAATTCTTGTACGTCTTTCATCGGCGTAATTCTTTTTAATCTCTTCAAACTCGTTTTTTATAATTTTCAAAATTTCCTTCTCATCTGCAAGAATCTTTTCTAGACCGGCAATAATCTTAAGAAGTTCGGCAAGTTCATCTTCTATCTTCTGTCGCTCTAGACCTGCAAGAGTTCTAAGCTGCATAGCAAGAATAGCTTTAGCTTGTATGTCACTAAGCTTAAATTTCTTAATTAGGTTAACTTGAGCCTCTTCAGAAGTTTGGCTTGATCTAATCGTTGTAATTACTTCATCAATGTGGTCAAGTGCTATCTTAAGACCCTCTAAAATATGGGCTCTTTCTTTTGCTTTCTTTAATTCATATTCTGTTCTTCTTCTGACAACGACTTGTCTGTGTTTTATGTGTTCACTGATAATATCTACTAGCCCAAGAATCTTAGGCTGGATACCATCTATCAAAGCAAGCATGTTGTAGTGGAACATACCCTGTAAAGGCGTTAACTTATATAGCTGGTTGAGTAACTTTTTAGGGAATGCATCTTTTTTAAGATCAATAACAATTCTAACTGCACCTCTGGAACTTTCATCCCTAATATCGCTAATTCCTGTAATCTTCTTATCCTTATAAAGTTCAGCAATTTTTTCTATCAAAGAGGCCTTGTTTAGGCCATAAGGAACTTCAGTAATAACAATCTGATTACGGGCTTTAACATTTTCAACAATCTCGGCAACACCTCTTACTACTACACCACCTCTACCGGTAGCATATGCAGTTCTTAGAGACTCTTTACCATAAACAACTGCACCTGTTGGAAAATCAGGCCCCTTAACGAATTCAAGCAGGTCGTCTACTGTCGCGCCAGGGTTATCAATTAGATGTATAGTGGCGTCAATTAATTCCCCTAGGTTATGTGGAGGAATGTTGGTTGCCATACCTACGGCGATACCTAGCTGGCCATTCAATAACAGGTTAGGTAGTTTTGCAGGCAATACAGAAGGTTCATTCAATCTACCATCATAGTTTTCTCTAAAGTCTACAGTCTCTTTCTCTATATCTATCAATAGTTCTTCTGAGAGCTTTGACATCTTAGCTTCCGTATAACGCATGGCAGCAGGAGGATCTCCATCCATAGAACCAAAGTTTCCCTGTCCATTAACTAGCAAATATCGAAGCGACCAAGGCTGCGCCATTCTAACCATAGCATCATAAATCGATGCATCGCCATGAGGGTGATAGTCACCCATTACCGCACCAACTACGTTAGCACTTTTCCTGTGTTTTGCGGACGATCTAAGGCCGTCTCGATTCATAGTGTATAAAATCCTACGATGCACAGGTTTGAGGCCGTCACGGACGTCTGGAAGCGCCCTGGACACTATAACGCTCATGGAGTAGGTTAAGTAACTACTCTCCATGACCTCTTCGATAGTTCTTGGCTCAATATTTACGTGTGGTACTGCTACTAATTCTTTTTCTTCCATAATAATCCTAAATATCTAAGTCCTTAACAAATTTTGCGTGTGTCTGGATAAAGTTCTTTCTTAACTCTACCTCTGTTCCCATCAACTTATTGAAAATGGCATCGGCTTTTTCTGCATCGTCGATTCTAACCTGTATTAGAACTCTTTTCTCGGGGTTCATTGTAGTTTCAAATAACTGCTCAGCGTCCATCTCACCAAGACCCTTGTATCGCTTCTGTTCAACAAATCCAGCCTGCTTATACTTTTCATCGTTGGGATCAACCTTAGATCCTTCACTTTTTCTTTTTTCAATAGTTTTCGTAAGTATTTCTGTTAGGGCTGCTTCATCATAAACAAAAGTAGATGACTTTCTTCCAGGCTTAACTAACTCAAATAGAGGTGGCTTAGCTAAATATAAGTGCCCGCCTTCTATTACAGGTGCCATAAACCTAAAGAAGAATGTAAGAAGTAAGGTGCTAATATGAGCACCATCAATATCGGCATCGGTCATAATAATAATCTTATCGTATCTGAGTGATCCCACATCGAAAGATTCTTCTATGCCTACGCCCATAGCCTTAATCAGGTTTAGGATTTCATTATTGGCAAGCATTTTATCTAATCTTGCTCGCTCCACGTTCAAAACCTTACCCCTTAAAGGCAGGATGGCTTGAGTTGAGCTATCTCTACCGCTCTTAGCTGATCCACCAGCTGAGTCACCCTCTACCAGATATAGCTCTGAATTTTTTGGATCTTTAGAAGAACAATCAGCCAACTTACCAGGCATGCTTGCGCCTTCTAAGACGCCTTTTCTAATAATATTTTCTCTGGCTGCTCTAGCTGCTTTTCTAGCTCTAGCAGATAACAATGCCTTATCTATAATTTTCTTAGCTATGGCTGGGTGCTCTTCGAGATAATAATTTAGGTGTTCTGTCATCACCTGCTCTACGTAGCCTCGGGTTTCAGGATTTCCAAGCTTGTTCTTGGTCTGGCCCTCAAACTGAGGGTCGGGAATCTTTACAAGGATTACGGCTGTTAGGCCCTCTCGACAATCTTCACCAGATAGATTTTCATCTTTTTCCTTAATGAAGCCATTTTTTCTACCATAATCATTAACAATTCTTGTTAGTGCAGATCTAAATCCAGTTAAATGTGTCCCTCCATCAGGGTTATACACGTTATTGGCAAAGGCTTTAATGGTTTCAGTGTATGAATCTGTATATTGCAAAGCAACCTCGACCTGAGTCTCTTTTGCTTGCTTGTCTACGTAGAAGATATCTTCATCAATCGGTTCTTTACCGATGTTTAGGTGCTTAACGTATGACTGAATTCCGCCTTCGAAATAAAAACCATAGCTCTTATTGGTTCGCTCATCATGAACAAAGGTTCTTAGGCCCTTAGTTAAATATGCCTGATGTCTTAAGTAGTCCAGAACCCAGCTATAATCAAATTCGGTTAATTCGAAAATAGTCTCATCCGGGTAAAATGTAATTTTAGTTCCTGTGTCATCAGCTTTTTCGCCCTTTTTTATAGAGGTCTTTGGAACTCCCTTTTCGTACTCTTGAGTGTAAGAGAAACCTTCTCTGTGAACTTCAGCAAATAATTTAGTCGATAGCGCGTTAACCACACTAATTCCAACACCGTGAAGACCACTAGATACTTTGTAGCCACCGCCGCCGAACTTACCACCAGCATGGAGGATTGTAAGTACGGTTTCTAGAGCACTTTTACCAGTTTTGGCTACCTTATTAACAGGAATACCTCTACCGTCATCTTCGACTCTTACACCACCATCTTTAAGTAAGATAACTTTTAACTCTTTAGCGAATCCGGCAATTGCTTCATCAACTGAGTTATCTGCAATTTCCTTAATAAGGTGATGTAGACCATCAAAACCTGTGCCACCGATGTACATACCCGGTCTTTTTCGAACAGGCTCTAGTCCCTCTAATACTTGAATGTCATCTGAATCGTAATCTTTTTGTTTAGTCACTATCTAAGTACCCTCTGAGTTGTTTATATTAAGGCCACCCGACTTAATTGTCTAAAATATTATAAATCTATTGTGATCATTTTACAAGACAATGAAGTCAATATATTAATCTTTTTTGATGTGGAATACTGATTCATCTGAGGAGCCAGAATCATTCAAGTTAACATGCAGTTCTTCGTGATTATTTGAATTGGCGCTCTCTAAGTTTAAACCATTCGATGGAAGCACAGCTTCTGATGTGTTCTCGATTGGACTAGGTGCAGGCTTAGACGGCTCGGTTACATTGCCTGTTTTAGGAACCTTATTTCTCTTCTGAAGCCATTGATCTAAGAAAGAATCTGGACCATTTTTGGGAATGCTTGGCTTATCTTGAGACTGGTAATGGCTAGGCTGCTGGGATAGAGGGTTTTTTGGCTGAAATATATCAGAAGACCTGGATGGTTCCTCTACTACAAATGTTTTAAGCCTATCTCTTATTTCTTGGTCAACTACAGCTCGTGGCCTGCCATATTTTGCTGCAGAGAGTTGTTTTAGAGCGTCTCCTAGCTGAGAATTAGGATTACCTTGGGGCAGCAAGCAGGTCATAGAAAACGGAGCCGAAGGGACACCGTTTACAAGAGTTCTTACAATAGTATCCCCTGTCGCCAACCTAAGAAGATCATCTGAATCAAATGCTGGCTGAAAATATTGTTTTAAAGGCTCTGTGTCATCTTGGCCAACCCTAAATGCAATTATCGTACCGACATTACCGAAGACAGCTCCTCTTATCTCTTCAGACAGCTGAGTAGTAAATTGGTTGGCAACAATTAGATTCAATCTGAATTTTCTTGCTTCACTCATGACATCGGCAAAAGAATCTGTCGAAAAGTTCTGAAACTCATCAACGTATAGAGAAAAATCTACCCTGTCATTTTGATCAGGTATATCGGATCTACTCATTGCTGCAACCTGGAACTTCATTACAAATATCATTCCCAACAATTTTGAATTGAGCTCACCAGTTAGCCCTTTACTGAGGTTAACAAGTAAAATCTTTTTATTATCCATAATATCTCGGAGATTAAATGAGCTCTTTGTCTGACCAATAATGTTTCTCATCATTTCATTAGATAAAAATGCACCGAATTTACTCAATACCCAGCTAATAAGATCGCCAAATTCATTTGATCTCTGACCCTGAGGGAACTCTTTTGTCCAGAAATCAATAACAGTTTGATCGGTACAAAATTTAAGTTTTTGTTGGACAAATTTGGGGTCAGTGAAAAGTTTAGGTATATCTATGAAGGTTCCTCCTGCTGGGTCCGACAACAGAAGTAATGCTGCATTTCTAAACATATGCTCAAAACGAGGCCCAACAAAACCCTGTTTATTGGGGTCATACAGCTTGTAAAGCATATTTATAGATTCTTGTATCAAAAAGTCCTTCTTTTGAGGGTCAGTGTATTCGAATATATTTAGCCCAAGGGGATTATCCATATCGGAAGGGTTAAAGTAAATTACGTCCTCTGCCCTCTCCTTAGGCACCATAGAGAGTAGTTTATCTGCAATATCGCCATGCGGATCAACAAAGGCAAAACCATTGCCATTTATCATGTCTTGAAGAGCTAAGTTCTCAAGCAATGTAGTCTTACCTGTTCCAGTTTGACCCAAAGTATAGATATGGCGTCTTCTGTCATCTTCACTAATTCTTATCGGCTTCTTAATGCCTCTAAAGATATTATATCCGAGCAATAGGCCCTGATCGGGAATATTTCGCGGACCATCAACTTGTTTAGAGCTCTGCCTTTGTAATTGAGAAGTTGGAATATTCCTTTGATCGGGAAAATGAAACAATGTAGATAGTTCCACCGAGTTAAGAATATTTCTCTTTTTTCTATCTGGGAAGGTTCGCATGATATAAGAAGTAACGAAATTTTCAATATTTTCTGTAGGTTTGTAATCAAAACCATTCTTTCCAGGTGCATCGAATAATGAAAAAGCTGCTTTAACATTGCCTATTATCGCTAGAGCCCTCTGGTTAATATTAGAAGAAGCGATAAGTCGTATACTTACTTCAAATCCAGGATGTCTAGTTTTATCCTCAATGGCCTCAACTAAAGACTGTTCGGTAGACGATAATTCTTTCTTCTGAGATGAGCTATCTCCCTTTTTCTCATCTGGTACTTTATAAAAGGCTATTAGAAGATGCTTAATCCACTCTACAAGCAAATCAGAGCCTGCTTTGGACTTCTTGCCTTTGCGCTTGTCGCTAGCAATCATAGAAGCTTCCTTGCGCCACTCAGGATCTGCAGGTCTCATCAATATTTGAATACCCACACCATCTTCTTCGGTGAGATTAGATAATGAATTTAGTAGAGACTGTATAGCATCCCTTTTAATATCTTGATATGTAGCAATTGGATAGGCGAAAGTTTCTTTGAGGGTTATTTCACCTCCTATGGTACTGTTAATTTTACCAATTTTGCTGAAGATATTATGATCTTCTATCTCTTCTAGTATCGCTGAGGGATATGAGCTAATGATGGCCTGCTTCACTAAATCTATAAGAGATATTGGGACTGAAGTATAGAAATAAACCAAAGAACCTGTTCCGACTATTTCGAAAGAAAAGTGCCTTTGACCATAGAATTTATCCTTAAAACCTTTTTTAAAGCTGCTATTAAGTATGTTGTACATTATCTGAGCCTGCGATATTGATTCCTCGGTAATATCCCTGTTATCCCTGCCGTTCGAGTCAATATCTTCACTCATAGGAGGTATCCTAATCAATAAAGTGACCATCTTAAGCCCACGCTCGAAATTCTTTTGCTCTCTAGCAATCCTTCTTAAATAATGAAAAATCGGAACCGATAAAACCGTAGCGAGTAACAATATTCCGAAAATTACGATAATTAAAGTAGTCATAAATTCATTTCCCTATCTATTCATCCGCCAATTTTAAATCTATATTAAAGCGTTTCTTCATGTACTCTGCTTTAAGTTTATTGATTTCAATATTTTGAGCACGGGGGTCATTACTCGTTAGGGTAATTATCTTCTTGGCTTTCACAATCCACTCTTTAGGAATGTTTGTTGTATCATTGTCATCAACATGAGTTAGGTCGTCTACCCCTGTATTTGTTGTGCTATCAACTTTCTGAGTCGTGAAATTAATTGAAGAAATGTCTATGGGCGCCTGGGTTTGATCTTTCTCTACCTGAACAACATTATTATTATTTACCTCTGGCAACCGTCTTGAGCTATCTCCAACTTTTTCGTTCTTAAGTGATGTCTCGCCTCCAAGAGGTGGAAGTACCATGTTTGAATGAAAGTTTTGTTTGTTATCCATATGTATTTATATTATATCAGTTAATCTAAAGGACAAAGATATTTCACTTAGCGAATGAGGACCTATTTATGTAGAAAATAGATATGGTTGACAGCACTGCTACTGTAATCAAGTCTCTGGCTGTGAGCTGCCCAATAGATTGAAGCGCTACAAGCATAGTAACAATTAAAGAAAAAGTTACGATTATAAATCTTCTTTTTCTAATATTGATTTTATTGCCAGCGGGAAGTATTTTTTTACTTATTAAATTTGCTGAAGTTAGAAGTACTAGAAAGAGACAGATAAAAGGAATCATGAAGAAGTATACAGGCAAAGAGTTGGGGTCAGTAAAGAACATTATAATTAAGAGAACTGTCAGGGATAAGGAAAGGATTACGTTATTATTTTTAATACTCATGTAAATATAATGTCACAAAATAGTTAACTAAAAAAGTACTCAGTATTATTGAGTACTTTTTTAGTTTATTTTTGGAGCTTTGGACGATAAATCCGCCCTTTAAAAAAATATTTAGCGCTTATCGTCCTCAGCAGACTGACCGCTCAACTATCTATTAAGACAGTTAGAGCGTTAACGGACCCATTTGCTCCGGTGTAGTTAAACAAAATAAACTACCTTAACAAATTAGCATAAGAATTTAATATAGTCAATATGGTTTTGTAGTTTTAGATACATCACTAACCTGTTAATAAGCGTAAACTTAAGTTGTATTTTTAACATTTATCTCATAATTTATTTCAAATACTAGTGAAATATGTCGACAAATTTTTTATTTTCAATGGATTCTAACATCACTTGCCTGGCAAAATAATCAAATTAGTAATTTATAAATATGCCAAAATCCTTGGTTGCTATATAAAAATAATTTATGAATTTTCTTGCTAGTTTTTATGAACCCAATTTTATGGTGACTGAATAATGCTTTTATTTTTATATTTTCAAAAAATATAAATTAAGCTTGGGCTGTTGGTCTTTGCAAATCGTTATGACTTTCATAAATTAGACTGGGAAATGCTTTTTGTTTTTATTTGCAGCTTATCGCTTTTTGGGACTATATATCGTTGTATAGCCACTATTAAGAAAATATAGGTAAATTAGCTTGAGTTGATTGCAAATAAGTTAAATTCGAATCCCTAGCTAATAATTGAGCACGGATATTTGCAAAAATCTTCGATCATATTTAAACGCTAGCACCTTGAAAAAAAGTTATACACAGCTTTAATTACAAAATAACATTAAATAGTGTTGACATGCCTTTTATGCTTTTATAAGATGTTAGTGGCGCTGAATAAAAAAAGTGCTCAAAACAAAAACGACATCGCAACAACGGCTTCTCGCAAGCCGTTGTTCCATAAAAGAAACAACCTATACTTCAAAACAAAATCTCAACAAAAAATTAATTAGCTTCCTTCCGGGAGCTAATTTTAATTTGAAATGATATTGCTCATCTAGGTTATATCTGTTATAATTCAGTCAATAATTATTAATTAAGAATCAAGGAGTCCTGTATATCAGCAAGAACACTCGCCTGAATCAATCAATTCGGGCAGCACAATTAAGGGTTATTGATCAAGACGGAAATCAACTTGGAATTTTCTCTAGGCAAGAAGCTTTAAATCTTGCCCAAGAACGAGATTTAGATTTAGTTGAGATATCTCCTGAGGCGAACCCGCCTGTTGCTAAAATTATCGACTGGGGAAAGTTTAACTATCAGAAAACTAAGCAGATCCAGAAGACAAAGCGCAACACAAAGGTGGTTGAACTAAAAGAGATGCGATTCGGACTCAAGATTAGCGACCATGACTTAGGCGTAAAGCTTAACAAGGTAAACAAATTCCTTGAAGCTGGTCATAAAGCAAAGCTAACAATTGTATATAGAGGACGTGAGCTAGCTCACAAAGAACTAGGCTTCACTCTAGCCAACAAGATGATAGCTATCATGGGAGAAACAATAATTATTGATCAGCAGCCCCAATTTGCCGGTAAACAACTAAACTTCGTCATAAGGAGCAATCAAAATGCCAAAGCTAAAAACTCATAGTGGAACTAAGGATAGAGTAAAAATATCCAAAAACGGTAAGGTTAGAACTCGCCGAAATAATGCTAGTCACTTTTTGCAAAAGAAATCTGCATCAAATAAGAGACAAATTTCTCAAATGCATACAGCCAACCCTACCAATAGTAAGATGATTAAGACCAAATTAGGAGTATAGATAGATGAGAGTTAAACGAGGGGTTACAACCCACAAACGACACCAAAAGATTAGAAAAGCTACTAAAGGAATGACTCATTCCAATAGGGCAAGTATTAGACGTGGCAAGCAGGCAATAACAAAGTCTCTACAAAACGCTACAAGAGACCGAAAGAATCGAAAAAGAAGCTTTAGACAGCTTTGGAATACTCGAATTAATTCAGCCGCAAGACAACATGGAACTACTTATAGTCAGTTAATTAATGCCTTAAAGAAGGCTAATATTATCGTTGATAGAAAAATATTAAGCGAATTAGCGGTAAATGAACCGGTTGCTATGAAAGCAATCATCGAAACTGCTTCAAAAAGTAAATAAATATTTACAGGTTCAATTAAAAAAGAGCTCGTAACAGCTCTTTTTTAATTCCAGATTATCCATAAGCCGGGTTCTGTTTTATCTAGTCATCTATCTAGTCTAAGTGTTGCCACTTAAATCAAGCGGATGTTGATGAATATAGTGGGAACTAGCCACGAATGGCAGAATTCATCTCCTTGCAGCAGGCAGGGTTTACCCCTTCTAACTGTCACCAGTCAGAACTACAGCTTCTTACTTCTGTTCTTTTCACCCTTACCCATAAATGGGCGGTATTGTCTCTGTGGCACTTTCCCTAAGGTTACCCTTGGTTGCCGTTAGCAACTGCCTTTTCCCTATGCTGCCCGGACTTTCCTCTTGTATTAAATACAAGCGACTAGTCAATAATCTGGATTTAAATATTATAGCATAATAAATATGATTATGCTATAGCTTTATCAAGGGCTTTGTTAACTTCCGCGTCAGCAAGTTTATTTTTTTCTCTAGGGACATGAGTGAAAGTGACTTTTTTGAATGATTTGAGAATATTCTTAATATCTGTAAAAATCACTAAAAGATCTTGGTTTTTGATTTTGAACTTGCCGTTCATTTGGTTAACAATCAAAAGGCTGTCCATATAAACTGAAACCTCATGAATGCCCATATCATCTAACTTGCCTAAGCCGTATTTCAAAGCCAAATACTCAGCCTGATTATTCGTCATTATTCCCAGATAAATTCCCTGACTAAATATTACGTCGTCGCTCTTATCTAAAATAACAAAGCCGCTCGCAGATGGGCCCGGATTACCTCTGGAACCACCATCTGTAAAAAGTTTTATGCCCACTCCACTCACTATAGGCTTTTCAATAATTTGATCTATTCTGGAGGCCATTTCCCTGTCCTTGTCTGTTACGGTATTATCCTTATCATGTGTACTTAGCCATATCTCAACAACATTCCATTCATTAGCCCATCTTGGATGATGATTTAGTTTATTCGCTAATTCAGACACCTTTACCATGAATCTAAATGCCTCATTAAAATCTTTGAATTCAAATTTTCTATATAAGGTATTGTTTGAGTCTTTCCACATTATTGATTTCTTTCTGTTAATTGGTCGGGATGGCCGGACTTGAACCGGCGACCTCACGGCCCCCAGCCGTGCGCGCTAGCCAACTGCGCCACACCCCGTTGATAATTATTTTACGACTGATTAGCCTGAATTGATTAGCCTGGAAGAAACCAGGTGGGTGCCCTCACCTACATGCCACGGCATGTAGAAATATTGAACTCCCGATAAATTGTTATTAAGATAATCAAAATATCAGAACTAACCAGCCAGTAATTATTATATTGTCTTATGAGGTGTTAACCAAGTAGTAAATTATTTAATGTAATTTCAAGATATGAAATAACAGGCCACAGGAATTGAATCACCAGAACAAAGACAATAAGTATTGAGATAAAGCCAAATCCCTCAATTTTCATCATTAACCTTTGTAACGACTCGGGCGCAAAAGCATACAATAATCTAGAGCCGTCTAGTGGTGGAATTGGAATCATATTAAAAATAAAGAAAAGTATATTAATATCTACAAACAAAGTTAAGTAGTTTGCTATCGATATCGATCCGATTCCAACGATTTTATAAATAACCGATCCTATAATCGCTAAGAAAAGATTGGTCATAGGGCCGGATATACCGATAAGTGCTACTCCATAATCTCCGTATCTTACCATGCCAGGATTAAATGGTACGGGTTTAGCAACAAAGATTGGAGGGACATGAATTAATATCATTAGCATTGGTAGTAATATAGTTGTATATAAATCAACGTGTTTTAAGGGGTTAATCGTCAGTCTTCCCTCATCTTTTGCAGTTGTATCACCAAGCCAGTGGGAGACAAAAGCATGGACTGCTTCGTGTAGCCCCATAGATAATAAAATTATTAGCAGTACTGCAGCAATATCAGAAATACTTAAGTTATTGAACATAATCATTATTATAGCAACATTTCCTCGGTTTACCTCTATAATAATTATTGACGAATGGTGGAAAACAATATAAAATAGTAAACTAATTGCTTATAAAGGAAATAAAATGAATATTTGTGATATCACCGGTAAAGGTAAACAATTTGGAAGTAACGTTAGTGCGTCAATGCGACACACTAAAAAAACATGGAAGCCTAATCTTCAGACCAAAACTCTTATCATTGACGGTAAAAAAACCAAGCTCAAGATTTCTACTCAGGCTCTAAGAACCCTGAAAAAGAAAAATTTAATATAATTAGTCAGACTCTAAGACTTCTCTAAGATGACTAGCTCACGAATATCGCTGAGCTCTCCTGCTTTTAGCTTCAATTTCTGAACTGTTTCTTTAGCCTGCATATTCATTGCCTTAAGTGCATCTTCAAGATTTTCCTGAGAAACTGGATACTTTAATGAATTATCCTCATAGCTTGAAGGAATAATTAGCTTTGGCTCAATCTGCTTAATGGCCTTTAGGGCTCCTTGAGGATCTAGAGTATATCCATGTCCCCCTACAGGAACAACTAATACGTCTACCATGCCCATACGTTCTAATTGCTTATCGGTAAATTCAGGATAAACATGGCCCAACACAATTAAATTGATTCCTCCTGCGAGAATCTTGTAGATTGTTGCGGTCTTTTCGCTGGCCTCATCAGTATGAGCTCTAGCTTCAATACCATAAATAGAAACCCTGCCAACCTCAAATTCACCGGGAGTCTTGAGAATAACTCTTGCAGCAGAACTACTTAAATCTCCTTCTGTTAAAGAAGATGTGTAAAGTCCAATATCGCTGGACTTAATAATCGACTTTGCTCCAAGTGTTTTAAGGTTATCGTCCACGACAACCCTTGTTTGTTTATAGGTAACTGCGATACAGTTTGCTCCGTAAAATTGAATTTCCATTTTTCCCCTTTTCCTTTATTTATTCTTCGCTAAACAGAATTCCATTTTTATCGACTAAAACCTGCTTTTTTGCGGACTTTATGTCTGAGATGAACTTATCTTTAACCTGGTTCCTATATTTATATTCTTCTAAGTCCATAACCACATATCTTATTTCTTTATTTTCTTGAGACTCTAGTTCTAAAATAAATTTATCTAGTTTATTCTTATTTACATCACCAACAATCATCAGATCTATTCCAGATATTTCATCATTAGTGAATTGACCTGTATAGAAAGCTAGCTCTACGTTGCCAACGCCCTTAAAAATGTTTCCTTGATCAATAATGACCGCACCTTCTGAGTCTACCTCACTGGTCTTCAGCGATGGAGCTTTTGAGAATATTTCAGATAGAGCTCTATTATATTCAAATTTCTTATTCACTTCATAAAAAAGCTTATTGTTGTCATTTCTAGAAACAATAATTCCTATAGTGAGTAAATTGGCTAATTCTCTTCTTACCGAATTTATTTGTTCGTCAATTTTTCTAGTTATTTCTCTTACATAAAAGGATCTATTTGGGTTCGAGTAAAATAGCTGTAGTAACTTTACCCTAGTCTTTGAGCCAAACAATTGATCAATCATATTGATATTGTATCAAAGTAATGACTAGTTAAATACCGTATTTGTTCAAATATGTTGTTATTAAGTCTACCACTTCGCTCTGTTCTTCAATCCAGTGGATATTTTTGTTTCTTTTGAACCATGTTTTTTGACGCTTTGCATAATTAAATGTGTCCTTGTTGATTAGCGCCTTAAGTTCATCTTTATTTATTTTATTTTCTATATATCCCTTAAATTCCATATAGCCTATGGATCTCATGGGCTCAATATCCCAGCCATACCGGTCTACTAGCGCCCTAACCTCACTCTCCAGTCCCTGTTTTATCATTCTTTCTGTTCTTGCCTTTATCGAGCTAACAAGAACTTCCCTGTCAACGCTTATACCAATCACTAGACAATCATCTATGAGCTCACGATCTTTATCTCTTCCTTTATTCATAATTGTGCTTATTAGATGCCTTGGATTTTTTTCATTTATTGGTAATTCTAGGTTTTTTTCGCTAATTATTTTCTGAAGCTCATCTAGGGTTTTATTGGCAAGCGAATCCCTGAGTACAGTATCCTGGGGTTCATATGAATAATTGAATATTATGGAGTCAATATATAACCCGCTACCTCCAACTAAAATAGGAATTTTTCCACGACTTTTGATATTTTCAATAGTGCTGAAGCAAATTTCTTTAAATTGTGCAGCGTTAATTTGCTTGTCCGGCTCGCGTATTTCCAGTAAATGATGAGGTATTCCAGATTGCTCCTTTTGACTAGGGGCTGATGTGCCAATAGTCATGCCTTTATAGACAGTCCTTGAGTCGCAGCAAAGTATTTCACCGCCAATAAGCTTAGCTATGGCTATCCCTAGACTAGTTTTTCCACTAGCCGTTGGACCAACTATAGCTATTATTGGAGTTTTGGATTTATTCATTAAGAGTTGAGACATTAGCCCTGTTTTCAGATTCATGAGCTAATTTATGGATAAAGTCTTCTTTAGGTAGCTCAATGTCTGGACCATTTTTTAAATCTTCTCTAATTCTTGGGCTAACTCTTCCTGAGCTAATCTCTTTTTCGCCTATTACAAGAGTATACGGAATCTTCATCATCTCAGAAGATCTAATTTTTTTACCTACGGATTCATTAGAGTTATCAACTTCAATCCTTAGATTATATCCTAAGGCCTTTTCTTTAAGTTCGTTTGCGAATCTTACAGTTTCTTCTTCCTGATTTACAGTTATAACCCTTATCTGCTCGGGAGCTAGCCAAACAGGAAACCTTCCTTTGGAATTTTCTATGTATGCCGCTAAGAATCGCTCAATTGAACCCATTAAGGCAAAATGAATCATTACTGGGGTTTTTTCTTGGCCATCTTCATCTGTATACTTGAGACCAAATCTTTCTGGCTGAACGAAATCAAGCTGAGGAGTAGCTAGCTGAAGCTCTCTTCCTAACGCATCAGATCCCATGAAATCTATCTTTGGGCCATAGAATGCAGCCTCGCCTTCGCCTATATAATATTCGAGGCCGGACTTTTCGACAATATTCTTAAGAATTCCTTGAGCCTTATCCCATAAATCTTTATCGCCCAAATATTTGTCAGATTCATCTCTGAATGACAGTCTTGCCTTAAGATTCATTCCTAAAGTTTCGTAAAATTCTTTTACAATGCCCACTAAGCTACTAATACATTCGTCAATTTGCTCAGGCGTACAAAAAGTATGACTGTCATCTTGAGTTATGGATCTTACCCTAGCAAGACCAATCAGCTCACCAGCTTTTTCATCTCTATAATCTGTAGTCGTTTCCATATATCTAATCGGGAGGTCTCTGTAGCTTCTTGGTCTGGATGAATAAATTTGCTGATGATGAGGACAGTTCATGGGCTTTAAAACCAAGTTGTCCTTAGTTTCTTTGCTCGATACTGTCAGCCACTCATCTCCAAATTTAGCCCAGTGACCTGAAACTTCATAAAGTTCTTGCTTGGCAATATGGGGTGTCCAAACATTTTGATAACCAAGCTTCTTCCTTATTTCCTGCGAATACCTATTAAGCTCATCCCTTAATACTGTTCCTCGAGGAGTAAACAATGGAAGGCCAGATCCTACTAGAGGAGAAATAACAAATAAGTCTAGTTCCTGCCCTAGCTTGCGGTGATCATATTTCTTCGCCGACTCTACAGCTTGAAGATATTCATTTAATTTTTCTTTTGTTTCAAAAGCAGCACCATAAACTCTCTGCATTTGTGGATTGGTGTCTTTTCCTCTCCAGTAAGCCCCAGAAATTCTAATTAATTTGAAAGCGCCTACTTCTGAAGTGCTATTAACATGAGGGCCCCTGCATAAGTCAGTAAAGTCATCATTTCGATAGAAAGATACTTCTTCTACTTTACTATCACCATCCGATTGAAGACCTAACTCTTCAGAATCAATATCGCTAGCCGATGTAGTACCCGCCCTCTTAAGGTCATTAAGTAGTTCTAGTTTATATGGTTGCCTATTTTCTTCAGCCCATTTTATTGCAGAATCTATGTCCAGATTAAAATAATCAAATGGCGTATTCGAAGATATGATTCGCTTCATTTCTTTCTCGATAATAGAAAAATCGTCAGTAGATAATTTATTTTGACCAAGATCAACATCGTAATAAAACCCATTATCGATAACGGGTCCTACTCCGAATTTTGCATCTGGCCAGTGACGCTTAATAGCTGTAGCCATAATGTGTGCCAACGAATGTCTTTGAGAGTGCAATTTTTTATCAGTCATATTCATTCATAATAACAGATATGGATGTAAATAAAAAAATCGGCTTAAATGTCATCGCAAGTACATTCAAACCGATAATTTTCTGTGATAAAAACCACTACCTAAAACTTCACTTCAATTAATATAACAGTATTGGTAGTATAAGGCTAGTAAAATACTATTGTTTTTTATACAAAGCCTTCTGTGGATAAGCTACATTTAAATATACGATTTATGATATAAAAAAATCCCCTGCTATATGGGGATTAATATGGTGGACCCTAGAGGACTTGAACCTCTGACCTCTTCCACGTCAAGGAAGCGCTCTAGCCAACTGAGCTAAGAGTCCACTGAATATCAAAATATACTCTATAATAAGACCTTTTTCAAGCCCCTATTACATAAGCTCTATCTGTTAGTAAATTGACACGAATTGAAAGCTATGGTAGCATTAACAGGTTAAACAGGGAAAATATGTGAGTACCAAAAAGAATTTTTTGGATGGCTATAAGCTATTCTATGAAGAATTATTTACTTCGAAATCATTAGATAGAATCAAAAGATCTAGATCTACAAAATAAAAACACTAAATAAACTATTAAATTGGCCTTCCTATTAGATTAGGAAGGCTTTTTTACACATTATGAACATTTTTTTCCACTACCATTTTCATCAGGGTTATGACAATATATAGACATGGTATGTATATATTGTGGTGGGAATACGAGGGTTACAAACTCAAGATCTTCAAAAAAGAATCCTGGTATATGGAGACGTCGTCATTGCGATAATTGCAATGCAATCTTTACGACTAGTGAATCCCCTGACCTATCCGTTTCAATTTCAGTTATTAAGCGTGAGGGCTCGCTAGAGACATTTTCTATCGATGATTTGTATGTGAGCATCTTTAAGTCTTTATCGCACCGTAGAGAAGCTCTTAATGATGCAAGGCACTTAACGAACACAATAACAGCTAAGCTACTCGCCGAATGCATAAATGGTGCAATCAAAATAGATGCCCTTAAGATAGTTTGTTTAGATACTCTTAATAAGTTCGATAAAGCTGCTGCTACTTATTATTCAGCCTACTATCCAAACAAGCCCAATTAGCTGGTGCGCTTAGTGCCTGACTTACCCTTAACCATCACTGCTTTGTCTGTTACGTCAAATTTGTCGTAATAAAGTCCAAATATCAGTCTAGTCTGAGAATAAAATGCCGACAATGAGCTATACACTATAGTTGTCACTGGTAGATACACCCATTGAAGTATCATGAAAATATTTCGATGAGCTTTGTAATGTGCTGGTTTTGGTGGTAGCGTTTTGAAACTAATGAATAGAGTAGCTATTATACCCGCCAATGCTACAGTCTGAATCCTGCTAACCAATATAGGTAATTCGTTTGCTGCATAGTTCTGAGGGTTAAAGAGCACAGGTATGAATGCTGAAAAGGCTAGCAATATGGGCGCAACAGCCCAGGTAACATGCCCCTCTAGAAGACGGAGAAATTTGAATATTTTATCAAGTTTGGGTATCTTATTTTCTGTCAAAAAACCTTTTTGAGCAAAATATGCCACATCTGAAGCGCCGTATGTCCATCTTCTTAACTGAATAAATTGAGCCTTCAATGTTTTCACATATGTATTAGAAAATACTGCATCCTGGTAAATTGGAGTATAGATTGGATAAACTTGATGCTTACCATCATATCTGAAGTAAGTCCTCCAAAACTGATGCCCATCTTCTACAATAGTTCTGGTACTCCAATAATCTGTGTCAATTAATGATTTCATACTTTGAGCGTGAGAAGAAAAATTCCTAAGCATATGGGGTCTTAATGAGAGAACGACATTCCAGAAAGAATTGCCCGTTGCGATGACCCTCATAGGCGCAGGGACATCCCAGATGTTATTTGTATACATGGGTATTGGCTGGAAAGATATGTGTAAGGGGTCGATACAAGCCACGTATGTATAGGCTAGTGCTGCAAAATAGTTTTTATCGGGTCTATTATCTGAATCGAGAGTGGTCACAACAACCTTTAGAGGATCTATTTTCTTCAATTCCAAGAACTTTTCTAATTCTCTTGCAGCATAAGTAATATTTCCACCCTTTCCAATAATTTCATTTGGTATATTGGATGGATGTTTAATTGCCATCGCATGGAAAAATTTATTCTTATATTTAGCTATTATTTCCTTAGTTACATCTTCAGTTCTCTTGCCTCCACGCTCTTCATATGCAATTACCAAAATGATCTTCCTTGGATCATAATTTGAGTCGAGGATAGATTTTATGGTTGGCTCGACTACATCTTTGCTTTCGTTATATACAGCAACCAATGCTACCTGATAAAGATCATCTGGACGATTAGCTTTTGGATGTTCCTTTAACCTATTCACATTGGAATCATGCCAATCCGGTCTACTATCGCCCTCTTTAACATATCCAACCTGAAGTTCATGTAGCATAGCCTGCCAATCTAGTGATTTATGAATATTCATTATTCTATAACCCTGGAAAGCCCTAAAATCTATACCTATTGAGCGCACAAACCATAACAATAAGTATCCTAGTATAAAAACTACAGCCACTGTTGCGTTAATTAGACTTAATATAAATGGCAGTAAAAGCAATGACCAGCTAAGTAGGCCCGGAAGCATCTCAAAAAACCTATATGCTCTAGTCTTATCTTTTTGTAGTGGTATTTCTATATCTGTCATTTTATTAATGCATCGCAAGAAGCGAGTTACTTACAACTATCGTACAAATGATTAATAGTAGGCTAAAGCAAAGCACCCCTATGGAAACATGCTTCTGGTCATTGAAAGATTTATAGCTAATCAAAAATCCGCCCACAATTATTAGTAGCGTAAATAATAGGAAGCCAATCATTGTTGAAATTCCACCCTGGGTATATTGATCTATTCCTAGGTTTGCTCTTCTTTGAACAATATATATACCTGCTCTACCGTTATTCAATCTAAGAAAAATAAGTGCTACAGATAAGAGAGCTAGCATTAGGTTAGATGTCAGAAGAAGAAGTATTGATTTATCATGAAGATACTTTTTAGACAGTTTCATTACCCCTATATTGTAGCTGGTAAGCAAAAACTAGTCGAGGCTAAAATATATATTTTATTTTTATAAGCTATAGGATTATAGTGAAAATAGTAATTCTAAGCGATAGGGATACATGGAAAAGGGCTTTAATAGCACTATTAACCCAGAGACTCTAGAAATAGATTCTGATCTATATGGGAAATTTCCATGGCATCATGAAATAAACATTGAAAAAGTCATTCACAAAATAAGTCAGGCTGAAGATACGGGCACATTACATAAGTTCAGGGTCAGTTTTGATGACGAGATGATGCTTGGCTTAAATTATTATCAAGCTGAAAAACCGGCATCAGACATGCCAGTAGTCATTACTCCAGCGCTAGCGACCGGTCTGCATGGAAGGAATCATAATATTCAGAAGAAATTATCTGAAATAGGCTTGAGCAGCTTACTGATAGGAACGCCTGGAAGCGAGAGAGATTCCTTTGTGAGCGAGATATCCAAAACACTAGGTAACCCAAGAAAAATAATTAATGAAATAAAGGCGATAAGCCTAGCAAGACATACAGCATATGTTCAGGAAATAACTAGAAATGCTGATTTGTTTGAATTAAACAATGAGGCAGTTTTAGGATATGGCGAATCAAGGGGTGCAATGATACTTCTCGGGAGTATTGCCTGCCAGGGCCTAGGTAACCCTAAAATAGTTGAGCCAATTGCAGTAGCCCCCTGCTACATCAAACCTTTTGATAAGGATAGAGTTATGGATTTTACATCTCAAGTGATTAAAGAAATAACTTCTATAGGTCAAGTGATAGGAAATTTGAGCATAAACGGACTAAGCACACTCAATCCATCACCGAAATCAATTTTATACGAGATTGGCCATATACCAACCTTATTTAATGGTGATACTGGTCATTTTGCCTCTAAAATACCAGGTGAACAAATTTTAACGATAATTGCATTTGATCAAGACGTTTCCGGACAAGCTGGTGAATGGATAGAGGCATTGCCTAGAAATAAATATCCAAATATTAATATTGAGATAATCCCAGGTAACCATCTATCTATAGCCAGACAGAGCACATTAGATTATGTGATTACTAAATTTAAATCTATAATTAATAACTTTTAAAAGAATTGGTGCGGGTAGAGAGAATCGAACTCTCCTCTCAGCCTTGGGAAGGCTGCATATTAACCACTATACGATACCCGCATAAATATGTTGGAGCCATCTGCCGGGATTGAACCGGCGACCTACGCTTTACGAAAGCGCCGCTCTACCAACTGAGCTAAGATGGCGGACTAATAATATTATACTAGAGTTATTCGATCTTAGATTTTGCGAGTACTTTTTTCTGTCTGCCATACTCTACTGTTGTAAGGTACACGATTATAATGTCAAAGACTGTTAGGAGAATCATGCCTATAGAGTGAGTGAAAATTATTTCATATGTCTGATAAATTATGAAAAATATAGTCAGGACAATAAGGCCAATATATGCCCAGAGACGTTCTCGTAATATTTCAATGACTAGTACGAGTTTTGCGATTCCATGCGCCAATAAATAAAGCCCTAGAAAAACTAGTGTGCCCTTGGATAGATCTCTACTCCAATGAACAAGATAATTGGAAATAAAATCATGAGGATCAGATTTCAGTTCTGAATGAGTTAACCAATTTATAAAAGAATTCACTGTGTCTGGGCTTATTAGCAATAGAAAAAGACCGCCCAAAGTTTCCAGTAGACCATTAATTCCTTTCAGCAATATTCCTACCTCGAAAACCTTATCGAAAGTATTTTGGGACTTGAAGTATTTAATTGCCATAAGTTGTATTTTCCGTAATTAAATTAAGTCGTATAACTTTTTTATTCATTGTTAACAGATTGAGTACCCTATTTTTCATTGTTACTTATAATGCTGAGCATTTCTGTTTGGTTTTTCAGTTCGACCATTTGCTCGTCCTGTAAGTTAGCTAGGTAAGTTAGCGTATGGTGATCCGATTGAGATTTTGCTTCAGTTGCCTTCTGAGCTACATTTTGAGCAACCATAATAGCCGGTAACAATATTAGCTGAATCCAGTTGGAAGATATCCAGTTAACAATTGGCACTAAATCGTGTGTTTGAAAGGCTGATTTTGCCGAAAGAAGTGCTATCACATTAAATAGATAAAAACAGTACATACTTCCAACGTGTGTGGCAATCCAGATCGCTAACTTATCATTCAGGTTGATATCCTTTTTTGTGAGTTCTTTTGGGTTTATTACGTGTGGATGAGATTTAAGTTTGTTCATAAATATATAATATCATCCCTCTTCTGTTTCAGCACTTTAGAAATTTTCATTTAGAATAAATCACCATTATCTCAACTGTCTAATTAAAGGTTTCGTTTTGTTTTCCAGCAAAGAACCTCTCTCATCTCTTGCAATGAAGTCAAATGAATATGGTATATCGCCATTATTATTGCTCATTGTGGTTACAGCACTTACTTATTGTGGAATTGCTGAACTAGAATGAAAAAATCTCTCAAAATGCGAGAGATTAGTGACGGAACTAAATGGCGGGCCCGACCGGATTTGAACCGGCGATCTCCTCCGTGACAGGGAGGCGTGTTAGACCACTGCACTACGAGCCCATAGTTATCGAACAACAGAGGTCATAGTATCATTATGCAGATGAAAATGCAATTATTTTATTATCTAACTGATATATAATAATTGGGTTTTTGTGATTTTTCTAGAGGTTCAATGTATGAATTAATGGTCTTGTAGTTAAAAAGTATGTGTGCGGCGGTAATCTGATTATTGTCTACGGAAATAACCTTTATAATCTCAAGTCCTGATCCAATATTGATAATTCCCGAGATTTGCCCTGCCTTAAGCTTAAATATCTCATTAAGCGCTTGAGGAGATAGTTCCTTATTCCCCGCTGCTATAGTAAATGGAAATTGTCCACCATTAGCATTTGTTGTGCTGTCTTCAGAATAACTTTTAGCTATGGTTGCAAAATCTGCTCCAGAATTTAGAGCTGTCAAAGCCGTATTTGCCTTGTCATTGGTAGACCTATCAAGAGTTGCAACAACTTTTTGAGCTAATATCTGGCTCGCTAACTCCCTCTTAAAGTCATTGAGTGTCCACCCCCAATATTGAGCCAGTACATTATCTAGTACCTGATTATTGTCACCCAGTAAATTCTGTTGTTTGAGTAGAGTAATTTCATTATTTACATCTTTTGAAGTTACCTTAACATTATTTTTTTTAGCGAGTTCTTTAATATATGACTGATCAACAACTATCTGAATTGCTTGTTTTCTAAAATTAGACAATTGTTGCAGACCGTCTACAGACTTGAAGTCAATCTTTTGTTGGGTTTGGTAATAATGAATATAGTGCTTTAGTTCGAATAGATAATTTTCATATGCAACGTAATTCGATCCTGCTTTAGCTACAGGAAACGGCACCACCTGGGATACGCCGTAAATAAATGATGAATAATTCTGATACTTATACAAAGATAGACCACAGTAAATAAAAAATGCCAGGAGAGCTACCGAGAAAATGGTCGAGGATATTATTACAACTCTGTGTTTTGAATGCTGCAAAGGATAAATATATTTTCTGGCCGTTGATAGAATCTCTTCCCTATGGTCATTGACGGTTTCATTGGTAATTTTAGGTAAGGTTTCTAGAGCTTCTTTAAATTGACTCGCAACTAATTTATCCCGATTACGGGTAAAGTGTTTGCGCATAAATTTAATTGGTTTAGGCTTCTTCAATTTCTTCACCTTCTTGTTCGTTAATTATAAGCTTTTTATCTTGGTTTGTACTGTAGGAATTGGCAATTATTCCCTGATCTCTCAATATTTCCAGTATTCTCTTCTGTATCTTGGCTGGGTGATGAACATCGTGAATAATTAAGTCCCCTACGAATGTTTGCATCATTATTGTACCAGAACCAAGTAATGTTTCTTGAATACCAGCCACCTGATAATTAACTAATTGGATCTGATTCAGTCCCATATCAACTACACTTCGATGGAATAAGCCTTTCTGAGTGATCTGTATTAGTCTTTGGTTGGTGAATACGAATACGCTAAAGTGCCAAGTTATCCAAGATGGCATAAATAAGATTACTCCTAAGACCAAACCGCCAAGCAAGCCTCCGAAAAACCAACTAAACTGTGGATTTACGAGTGATGGCAAAGTTCCACCAAGTAGGGACAGCATAAATAGAATTAGGCCGCGCCTCATGACAATTGGGTGCTTATGAAATACGTAAAGTACTTCTTCGCCGTCTAATTGATCTTCAAAATATTTATTTGCCATAACTTTTCATCCTCTAGCGTATATAACGTATTATATGTATACTAATTTACTATTGGCCCCCGTAGTTTAATGGATAAAACAATTCCGTCCTAAGGAGAAGCTTCACGTTCGAATCGTGGCGGGGGCACCAATTTTTCAAGAATACTTCCCTTTCAAGACTTTCGTTAAAATTATTTTTTTGGTTGAGTAAATTCATCATGGGTTGCGCTATATGAAAAAAGTTCATCATCTTTAAACCAGTGTTCTATTTCTTGTTTGGCTTCGGTAGCATCCCCAGAAGCATGGACTATATTGGATATTCCTAGTTGTAGATTATCTGCATGCATAAAACTCACATGTGCATAATCGCCTCTTATAGTTCCAGGAAGAGCAGATTTTGGCTCAGTTGTTCCAGTCATTTTTCGAACCTGTTCAATCGCCTCAACACCCTCAAGCACCATAGCTATAACCGGGCCGGCTTCAAGCATTTTCAAAGTTACATCTAAAGCTTTCTGTCCTCTTCTTGTAGCCATCTTACTAATTGTTTCGTAGTGATGGTAATAATGAGCAGTGTCAGGTTGTAGCATTTTTACACCTACAATCTTAAGTCCAACTTTTTCAAATCTGGTAATTATCTCTCCAACTATTCCCCTCTGAACTGCATCCGGCTTACATATAACTAAAGTCTTTTCCATTATTATCCTTTTTTATAATTTATATCTTTAATTATACCAGCTTAGACTATTCTAAATAAGAAAATACTTAGCAAAAGGGTTTACAATATAGATATGGAATTATCCTCACTAAAAACTGACTTTTTGGAATACCTTGAAATAGAACAAAATAGATCAAATAAAACCATAGCTAATTATGACCACTACCTAACTAGGCTCATAGACTACGCTGGAGATATTAAGGTTTCAGAAATAGATAGTGACCTGATAAGGAAATGGAGGCTCTGGCTTAATAGACTGGGGACCAATACCAGCGATGAGCTAGAAAAAACAACTCAGAATTATCACCTTATAGCACTAAGGAGTTTCTTAAAGTACTTATCTAAAAGAGATATTAAATCCCTGCCCCCAGAAAAAATCGAACTAGCAAAGACTGTTCGTAAGCAAGTTACATTTCTAGAAAAACAGGAGCTAGAAAGAATTATGAGTCAACCAGATCTGAATACGATAATCGGTCTTAGAGATAGGGCCATAATTGAGCTTCTTTTCTCCAGTGGTCTAAGAGTTAGCGAACTAGTTAAACTGGATAAAGATCATATTAATTTAAAAAGACGTGAATTCATGGTTAGAGGTAAAGGCCAGAAAGATAGGCCAATATTCATAAGCAATGATGCTGCAAGTTGGCTAGAAAAGTATCTTGAAGCCAGAAAAGATAATCAGACTCCCCTATTCCTAAGATACAACGGTAAAAAGGATTTAGATACGAGCGGAGACTATCAGAGGCTTAGCGTAAGAAGCGTGCAAAGATTGATTGCTAGATATGCCAAATTGGCTGGAATTACGAAACATGTAAGCCCACACACCCTTAGACACTCATTTGCCACTGACCTGCTGATGAATGGAGCAGATTTAAGAAGTGTCCAAGCTCTGCTTGGACACAGCAACATTTCTACAACTCAAATCTACACACATGTTACAGACCCACACCTAAAAAAGATTCACGATGAGTTTCATAATAAGGATTAGTTAGATTTACAGGGGCCGTTCAAAGGATACGTCGAGGATATATATCCTCCAAAATTATCAAACGTTAATCCATCCGGACTTCCATTAGTATTAGAAACTTTGACATTTTTGCACAAACTTTTAGTAGATACTATAGAAAAATCAGAAGTTCCTGAAGGTAAATTTTGCGCAACATTGGCTTGGACCACAACTCTTCTAGCAACACCATTAGTTACCGCAGTTACATCTATTTTCCCCTGACTATTAGTAAAATTCAGTGATTTGGTTGGAATGAAACTCGAGTCTGTCGATGCTTTAATTAAAACTCTTGAATCAGAATATATTGATCTCATATTAATATATTTGCATGGATAGTTTGAAGGACAATAAATCGTAAAAGATAAGCTTCCTGTTTTATATTGTATTACAGGTGAAGATGAAGAAGGAGAGAAAGTTGGAATCGGAGAAGTTACATTTTTTGCAGGTATTAAAAAGTATGTTTGTGAGCTACTGGATAGACATGTCCTGTAATCTGTTGTGCCGGTTGGGCATGACTCTGGACCAGTAGAAATGTTAAGCCTCAAGACACCCGCTTCTGGACAATTAGTCGAGTAATCTGAAGAGTTATTTAATTTATTGCCATCGCAACCATTATTATTTACCGAATTTCCATTAAAACCATTATTCCGCCAACTTATATTTAGGTAGTATGGCGAAGGAAGCGGTATGTAAGCGGTTTGCGATTTATTGACTGATATATCATCCCATTTTAATGTAGAGACAGTTGTAGTCCATGTCGCACATGTTATTTTAGAATTAGAATTTGTTTGAAAAGTAGATACAGGATAGGAGTTCGAAACACATGAAGAATTATTGCCAGGATAATTGCCATTTTTAAGTGACTTAACTATGTTGTCTAATAAAGTGATTATTCCTGAATGTGCTGCATAATATGATGCTGTACTTAACTGATTGTCTAAGGTCTGTCTAGATTGATTTCTAGAAACTTCACCAAAACCAAGCACAATCAACCCTACCACTATGATAAAAACCATAGTTACTATTATTGAAATAACACCCTTTTCATTTTTTCTCAAATTTGAACCATCCATTACTATTATGTTTATCATTATTTAACCGTTTTTTCAACATAAGTAACAAGTTCTGTGGTGGCGCAGTAAGATGAATTTGGATTACAATCTCCTGTATCAGTATTGAATCCTATGCCGGTATCTACAGGACTGGCATCTGCGCCGTAAGCAACCTTGACATCAACTTTGTATAAATTACCAAATTGCTGGGAAATATCAAATTTAACCAATCTCATTCCCTGAGGAATTAAATCAACATAATAGTTAGTAGATATCGTGTCTCTAAAATCCCATTTGTTTAATCCAATTTGAGGCCCAACATTTGAGCATTGTGGATTGTAGCTCAATACCAAAGCTCCTTTTGCTGATATATTGTCAAATCTTCCTCCCAGCTGATAGACGTATTGATTGTTCCCAATACAAAGATAGCTTTCATAATCACTCAAACTCCTATTAATTGCTGGTGGCCACTTGCTTGGGTTTGGGGGAAAAACAATATCCCCGCCGGTAAATTGTATCTGCTGAACAATGTTATTTGTAATATTTTTAGCGACATTCAGAGTCTGATTTTGAATTACTCCGTGATAATATGTGCCACTTAGTCTTATTACGACCTGAGTAAGTACTAAAAGTATGGCTGAGAAAATCGAGGTTGCAACTAGCAACTCAATTATAGTGAAACCTTTGGGATTGAAGTTTTGTATTTTTTTCATCAATTATTACTCACTAATTCATAAGTAAATTTGACATTATTGTTAGATGGTTGGCCTGGACTAGTCCAGTCTATCTCACCCTGCAAATTATAATAATTTTTCGAAATAGTGTCTTGTACCAGATTGAGCTTAATGTCATAAAATCCAGTACTTCCATTGGTAACCCCTGTTTGATCAAAATGGCATTTTGGGGTCCCCGAGAGGGTCAGCGGATAGATATTAAACTTAACGACTGGAGAGGAGGTAACGTAGGTGCAGAATGTACTATTCCCATAGGTAGTAAAAATATTATTGAGTGAGTATTCTGGGAGATACATATTTGCGGCTTTAACCAATTCCATCTGATTCTGCAGAACCTGTACTGCTTGTTGTCGCAAATAGTTATTACGGTTGCTTGTTGCAATACTATCAACTGCCAATGATGAAGTAATTATGACTGATCCTATCACAGCAAGTGCAATTAATACCTCTACGATCGTATCGCCTTTTTGATTGATCGCTAGCATGAGGCGTTTGTTCCAACATTAACTGAAAATCCTGAGCCCTGTATATAGCTGCCGGAACCCGATAAATTATTTGCATTAGATGATATAGTTACCCCCAGTACTCTATTAGAGCCAGACTGTTGAATACAAAATGTTGCAGATGATATTTTTGACGATTGACTAAAGCCATAGTCCTTATATTGGCATATTTGACCATCCGAGCAGGGTCCTGGTTTAGGAGTATTAGTGCTGCAAGGTGGACCTTGAGTTGCCGTATTCCCTTCCATTTTGTATAGGTCATACTCTGAACCATTATTTGTGGTGGTATTATCAGTTGCTAATATTCCCAAACCACATATTTGATGATTGGCATTTGAAGAATTGCAACTACCCAAATTTGTGTTAATGCACTTTATAGATAGGCCACTGTTCATTGAATATGTGAAAAGATTTGCTTGATTATCTATCATTCTAAAATTACTAATTAATGTTCCTGAACTAGGGCTAGGTGCGGCAACAGGAAAAACATAAATCGAGCCTGAAGAACCATATTGATCGATATAAATATTTTTTCCAGCAAAAACGCAACCGTTGATACTTCCCTGATTGGTTGCTCCACTACTAAGGTATACGTTTGCCTGGCCAGCGGCTATGGTAATACAATCAATGTTCGTAACACTATATTGTCCCGAAGTCACCTGATTGGCAATATTTTGGAGCTGTGTTGCGAATGACCTTGTTCCTGTCTGGAAGTTTGTTGAAGCAACCTGTCCACCTATCACAGTCATTGCAATAATCAGTAGCGCTCCTGTAGATGCAAGCACTATCATCACTTCAATAATAGTAAAGCCCCCTATTCTTTTGCCCACGGATATCATATAAAAATTATAGCATAAACAGATTGCCGACTAGCCTAGTAAGCCAGAATACCAAGAAAGTAATTTAGCGCCAAAGAAAACCACTGTAATTGTAGATAGAATCAAGAAAGGACCGAATGGTATTTTAGTATGCATCAACTTGCCCTTCATAGGATAAAGAATAAGCGCATACCCTGTTCCGAGGAGTGATGCTATGAAAACAAGCAAAAAAGCCATCACAGGACTCCCAGACAGCAGCCCAAGCAGAAATACGAGCTTAACATCCCCTCCCCCAATCCATTTAGCTTGAGATAATTGAAAAATAGCATAAAATAGTGCGAATAATATGAGTCCTGCCAAAAATGAGAGTAATGCACGATGAAATGCATGATAAAAAATAGCTATATATACCAAATAGACTGAGTACAGATAGATTAGAGGAAATACAACCTTATTGGGTAGCTCCATCCATCTGAAATCGTAAATAGACAGCGCAATCAGACCAAGTAACACAATTAGCCAAACTATGAGACCAATAATGCCGAAACCATTAAGCTGTAATGGCCAGTAAGCATACGAAGCTATAAAAAGCACGCAAGTTAATAGTTCAACTAGTGGATATTGGATAGATATTGGTTTATGGCAGTACCTGCACTTCCCTCTAAGGGATATCCAGCTTAAGACAGGAACTAAATCTATGGGACCTAATACGTGCTTACAGGATGGACAAATAGATCTACCGCGCGTAATTGATAACTTGTTAGCCTTGGATTTTATTTTAATATTCTCATGCAGTCTATAAACAAATGCATTTAGAAAGCTACCCAAGCAAAGTCCGAGGATTATAATTATTAATAAAAACATAACCTAAATATAATAACACTCCCGGGTGGGAGTGTTATTAATAAATAAGCGCTTAGCTTAGTTAGATTGAATACAGTTCCAGGCCGAACCAGCTCCTGTTTGAGTTGTATAAAGCAATGCAACCTTACCGGTTGTTGCAGTAGTCGCTAATGAACCACCCGTAGCTGCATACCCAGTAGCAGGACAACTAGCATTAGTATCAACGATAAAATACCAACCCTGTGTTGTTGGTGCAACTGGTGTTGTACCAGCACCATCAAAATAGTTCCAGTTGGAACTTCCAACGATGGCTGCTGTTCCAGCAGTAGCGAATGTATTAGTTGTGGCCATTGTTAGTGCAGTCGTGTTAGTATTTTTGAATTTCGATAAACTAGCTGAATTTATATCAGCTGATATTTTATCAACTTCTGTTTTACTATTTGGGAGAGTTCCATTGTTATTGCTTAAATATGTAGTAACCCCTGCAGCAATATTAGTTGCATCGGCTTTTGCAGCGCTATTAGCTTGGCTTCTTTGTAAACCAGGAACTGCTAAGAATACTACTAGTAATATCAATGCAGCAATCGCTAGTACGATCAAGACTTCAATAATTGTGAAACCTTCTTGTTTAGATTTGATTGTTTGCTTTTGCATAATGCAAATGCCCCCTTTGCTTATGTTTAATTGTTATGCTTTAAATATTAGCTTATTAATATTACTAATGCAACACTTTTTTTTTAGTGGCCACCAGATAAAGAGCTTGTGCCTGCAAGACTATATATTGGAAGAAGAATTGCTGCCACAATAACAAGAGCTACTCCACCTAGAATTACCATCATAATAGGTTCTATTATTGTAGATACATTCTTAATCTCAGTGTCGACTTCTTTCTCGAAATAATCTGCTGTTTTGCCCATCATTTGTTCAATTGTCCCAGACTCTTCACCAATACTAAGCATGTTTGGCACTAGATCCAAGAAGTTTGGATCGCCTTTAAGGGACTGGCTTAGCGCCTTTCCGCCCTTAACCTTGGTAATCGCCTTATTTATAGACTCCTCTATAAGAACGTTATTTACAGATTTTGCGGTAATTTCTAGCACCTGGATTAAAGGAACTCCACTTGCTACTAATGTAGATGACATTCTTGAGAACCTTGCCATATAAAGCTTCATCATAAGACCCTTAAATAGCGGAAAGCTCATTTTAAGTCCATCGACAAATCTTTTGCCCTTAACCGTCTTAGAGAGTCTGTTTAGCCCGAATATAATTCCAGCTATGAATGCAAGTACTATCCACCAATACTTAATAGTCTTAGCTGACACCCATAGTAGAATTCTTGTAACGAGCGGTAATGATGCTCCAGGAAGGCCGTTATATAGTATTTGAACCTGAGGCAATACTTCTATTAGCATGAAGGCAACAACAGCCACCATGACAAGCATAACTATCGCTGGGTAAATTAATGCTCCCCTAACTTTAGAAATAATTTCTGCATCTTTTTCTTGCTGGTTAGCTAGTCTCTCAAGAGCCTTATCTATAGTTCCCGATGTTTCACCAGCTGCTACTAAGTTAATATATATTGGAGAAAAAACTTTTGGGTAATTAGCTAGCGATTTTGAAAATGACGAACCACCTTCTACATCAGTAACAATTTGACTAATAATTAGCTTAAGCTCCTTATTCTTTGTTTGGGTAGCCACACTACTAAGGCTCTGAATAATTGGCAGTCCGGCATCAATTAAAGTAGATAATTGCCTAGAGAAAAGTACTTTATCTTTAGTTGTTACCCTATGGGTATAGGCACTGAACATAGCCAAAATTCCAGTGTTACCAGCCTTAATATCTATAGGAATTAAGCCTAAATTTTTTATAGCCTTATAAGCATCTCTTTCATTTTCAGCCTGAACCCGAGACTTTATATTGGCGCCAGTTTTAGGATTCTTAGCAGTATAATTGTAGTCAATCATCCCTATTCTCTCATCAGTCTATCTAATTCTTTTAGATCAACTGCAAAATTACGAGCCTCGTCAAAAGTAATTTCACCACTATGAACAAGTCCTACCAAAGTCTTATCCATTGACTGCATTCCAAACTCACCACCAGTTTGTATAATAGCTTCCATTTGTTGAATTTTTCCTTCTCGGATTAGATTTCTTACTGCTGGGTTGGCTACTAAAATTTCAGTGGCAGGAATTCGACCTCCACCTACTGATGGCACCAGTCTTTGAGAAACAATTGCCATTAATATATTCGAAAGCTGTGAACGAACCTGAGATTGCTGATGTGGCGGAAATACATCTATCATTCTATCGATACTTTGAGCTGCACCGTTAGTATGTAGTGTTGCGAAAACCAAATGTCCAGTTTCAGCAATGGTTATAGCATTAGCAATAGTTTCAAGATCTCTCATCTCACCAAGCATAACTACGTCTGGATCTTCTCTAAGTACAGATCTAAGAGCTGCGCTGAATGAATAAGTATCATAGTGCACTTCTCTTTGAACAATAATAGATTTAATAGATCTGTGAGTATATTCAATAGGATCTTCTACGGTAATAATGTGTACGGCTTTTTCCTGGTTTATCTTATGTATCATAGCGGCAAGAGTTGTAGATTTTCCAGATCCAGTTGGGCCAGTAACAAGCACTAATCCCCGAGGGAATTCAGAGAATTTCTCAATTATTGGTGGCAACTTTAATTGTTCAATAGATGGTATGTCATTATTTAGTAATCTAAATGCACCGGCTATGTTACCTTTCTCGTGAAAAAGGTTGACCCTAAATCTTCCTAAATCACCAAAAGCAAAACTGAAATCGAACTCTTTATCCTTAATTAATATAGCTTTCTGCTCTTCATCTAAAATTGAAAAAATTAGAGCTTCAATTGTCTTACTGTCTAAGTCAGTCATCCCGCCGATTGGTATTAGCGCACCATCTACCCTCATTATTGGAGGTAAACCAACCTGAATATGAAGATCTGATGCTTTCCTTCTAACAACCTCTTCTAGAATCGATTCAATTTTTATATTTTCCATTACTGATCCTTACTCATAGATGCAACTCTATTAACTTCATTAAGTGTAGTTAGGCCGCTTAGTGCCTTCAAAAAACCGTCTTCGCGCATACTTATCATGCCTTCGGCTTTGGCCATTTTTTCAATTTCAAGACTAGTGGATCTCTTTAAAATAAGATCCTGGATTTTTTCTGTTACACTAAATACTTCGTAAATTCCCATTCTGCCCTTATACCCTCCCGGAGCTTCAGAGGAATTTATTCCTCTGGTTAAAGTATAAGCTTTACTACCCCTTAGTGGCAAGTTGTTAAATCCTAAATCTGCACCGACTGATTCAATGTCAGATTGCTTCTCTGGAAGTAATTTACCTAAGGTCTGATCAATAAGCCCTGTTTCGATCTGGTCGGAAATATAATTTTCTTTATTCTCACCGATTCTTCTTACAAGTCTTTGTCCAATAACAGTTCTAACGGTACTGGCGATAAGAAATGGCTCAATACCCATATCGAGGAGTCTCGGCAGAATACCGGCGGCAGAGTTAGTGTGGAGAGTGCTAAATACAAGGTGTCCCGTAAGAGCTGCTTGAACCGCAAGTTCTGCAGTTTCTTTATCTCGAATTTCTCCAACCATCACTACATTAGGGTCTTGTCGCAATATTGATCTAAGTCCACTTGCGAAAGTTAAGCCAACTTCTGAATTAACTTGTATCTGATTAATTCCTTCCATCTTATATTCAACTGGATCCTCAAGAGTAACAATGTTGACTGAATCACTTTTTATTTCATTTATAAGGGCGTATAGCGAAGTCGACTTACCCGAACCAGTAGGTCCTGAAGTTAATATCATCCCACTCGTCTGTTTCATTCCATCCCTTATTAACCTAAGACTCCTACCGACATATCCCATGTCTTCAAGATTCAAGCTAGTGCCAGACTTATCGAGTAATCGAATAACCACCTGCTCACCCCATATCGTTGGAGAAATTGCGATACGAAGATCGATGTCCTTATTACCTGCCTTTATAGAAAACTGGCCATCCTGAGGGATTCGGTGTTCATCAATCTTTAAGTTAGATAGAATTTTAATTCTAGATATGAGTGGAGGCTCTGCAATCTTAGGCAGTCTCGTAACTTCTCTTAAGATTCCATCTATTCGACACCTAATCTTCATAAAATCCTTAGTTGGCTCTATATGAACGTCTGACGCCTTATTTCTTGCTGCAAACATTAAGATTGAGGTGATGATTTTGCTTATAGGTGAATCCTGGGATATATTTTGAACGTCCATCGATTCAAGATCAATTCCTCCAGAAGCCTCATTATTCTTTCGCTCACTTGAACTAAAATCACCAATCAATGATTTATTAATTTGTGCATCATATTGTTTAAATATGTGCTTGATGCCACCCTCGCTAGCTAGGTATACCTTTACGGGTCTATTGACTCTGCTTGCCAAAAAGTCCACTGCCTGGATGTTATCAGCATCAAGCATAGCTACAGCTAGCCTGTTGCCGATTTCACCTAAAGGAACAGCCATAAACCTCTCAGCAATATCCTTAGGTAAAAGATCTAGTGTTTGTGCGCTAATTGTAGCTTCACTCAAATTAACGTATGGAATTGCATTAGCGCTGGCTATAGCTTCAGTTAAGTTTTCTTCAGTAATTAATTTCTGGTTTATTAGCAACGTTATAAAAGGTACGTTATCCTGATTAGATTTTACTTTCAAAGCCTTAAGCTGAGTGGGGCTTATTCCGCTCTTCTTAACGAGAAAATTCTCTACCTTTTGTTCGGTATCTGCAGATAATACGCTCATTAGGGACTCCTAGTTACTGCCTGAACTAAAGGTGTTACTTCCCTGCTGTCCACCAATTTGAATATGGACTACTGGATCAACATTACTGCTACTAAGGTATGGCCTCACCTTGGCGTCAGGAAAACTGGTTTCAATTATAGGAACACTTTCAACACTTTGCTGTCTTGACGTAGGAGTAACAAAAACTTTTGATGAAATCACAACTGATGCAATAGCACTTATAATTGCAATTAATATCAACGTGGTTATATCTTTAGACTTCATTTTACAATTACCTGGCCTATATTAAATTGATACGCTGGCTGATAATAGCTCTGAGCTGTATAGGTTACAGTTGGACTCTGTCCAGCTGTAGCTGCATTGAATATAACACCCGTAACTTGTATTGGGATAATCGATTTATTTAGAGAATTGAAAGTACCCTGCATGCCACCAAGACTTGTACTAAAAGTTCCCGAAAGCTGAACAGGTGTGGCTGTAGGATTACTAGTTCCAGCTGCAGTTGTGCTAGCGCTACTGGTCGCAGCAGATGTCGCAGATAAAGATATAAAACCTGATCCCTGCCCTAAAAGAGTATTCAAATTAGATAAGTTCAGGTTCCATGCATTCGGATCAAAACTAGTAGATAAAGCATCCAATATAATCTTTGAGTTATTACCATCATTATTGCCTGATCCGGCTGGATTTCCGCCTAAAAGATTTTGTGGCTGATCTACAAATGCTTTGTATGAAGACTTAAGGCTACTTATAGCAGTCAGGTCTGTATCGAGGTTATTTTTAGCGATAATTTGCTGACTAATAATCCTGTTTTGATAAGCACCTTGGCTGATTAAATCTTTAGTTGCGAATAAGGCAAATATAAAAATAAAAGATGTGAATGCTAGCGAGCCAAAAATAAGCTGATTGGCTTTATCTAGTTGGATTCTTTTACTTTGCATATTTTTATCCATAATTATTCCTTACTTGGTAAACGTACTGGCACTAGGTTGATTTAGGGTCGACTGAGTAACATCTTTATTGGGCACACTAATTGCAACATTGGCACCGGTCTTAAAGAGTGCAACTGGAACAGTAGCTTTAACAGTGTAATTTATTGAAGCGCCCCCTGTTGTCGATGAGCTTGTTGAACCAGATAAACCGGAGATAGTAACACCACCAAATAATGGTTGCTGCGCACCCTTTTCAAGAGAATATGTAGAATAGAGTAACTGGTTATAGAATACGTTTCCATCTAATAAGTTATCTGCACTTCCACCAAATGTTAATGCTCCAGTTTGGTAGTTAATGTTAAACGTAGATATTGTTATTCCTTTTGAAGTAGATTGCTGCAAAATATTAAATATTTCATACGGGTTGTTTCGGTTGCTATAAAGTGACGGAAGAGACTTAAGTTGCTGCTGAATCGTAATAATCTTATTTACATCAGCATCGTTCTTAATAGATGAGCTTTCGGACTTAATTTGGGAGGCTACGCTGTTCAGATGATTTTTTTGAAAGACATCAACTGTTAGATAAAGAACTATAATAGCGATAATTGAAACAGCGCTTATAATGCCGCATACAAAGACCACAATTCTTTCAGTACGCTTGGTCTTCATGAATTTAATCTTAATATCTGGTAACAAATTAATCTGAATCATTCATTTCTCCCGGCTAAGCCTACAGCTACGCCAAACTGATTAGATACAGACATAAGTTCTGCCTGACGAGTTTCAGGGAATGAAACATTATGCCAGGCATTGCCAATTTCTACATTAAGACTGAAGCGTCTTGCAATTTCATTAGCAAAATTAGGTATTAAAGAGGCTCCTCCTGTTATTATCATCTTTTCAACCTTCTTACCGGCATATCTTGATTCGAAGAATTTTATGGATTTGTCGATCTCAGTATTGAGTAACTCAATTGTAGATTGGATCGCCTTATTTAATTGACCGTCTAGTTTTGTTGGATCCATTCCAAACTTGAAGATAAACTGCTGAGCCTGCTGATCATCTATATTTAAATTCTGGGCGGCCGATCTTATAATAGCTTGAGTTCCTACTGCAATAGATCTGGCAAGCCTTGGCGAATCATTCATAGAGATAATTAAATCTGTTCCCAGACTTCCAACATCCAAAACAATTATTGGTGCAGTTGAACCAGGAGTTACTAACGCTCTCACCACAGCAAGATTTTCAGGCTCAAAAGCAATTACATTTAGCCCAATAGCTTCAAGGCTATCAAGCCTGTTTTCAATATATTTATCGCTCACGCTACTAAGCAAGATTTCAACCTTAGAACTTTCCTTGGGAGAATCTCCTATAAGCGCCCAATCAATTTTAGATTCACCTATAGGTGTTGGGATTAATGAATCAGCTTGAAACATTATTGTTTTTTCTAATTCTCTCGGAGAAACTCTATCTATATCTACAACGGTAGTGAAGACTTTTTTAGTAGGCAACCCAACAACGACATTCTTGGTTGTCAATTTAGCCTGACTACACAAATCGAGGATAATTTGTGCGAGTTTTAACTGATCAGCCTTAGCATCGCTTAAGGAGATTTTGGGATCTATAGGGACATAGGCATATTTAACTAAGGTTTTGGGATAATGACCGTCTAATTGAACCAGTCTAATAGCTGTAGTACCGATGTCTAGCCCAAAAAAATCAGATATCCCACTCAATAAACTCATATTAGTAAAATTATAGCATAAGAATTAACTGTGGATTCAATTTTTTCTATAAAGTTGGAGAGAGGCTGAATAATGCCGTGAGTCCTCCCAACTTGCCGTCAACCGGCGCCAACCAATTCTCTGGTGTGTAGTTGAATATTTCTGCTGGAGTTGGAGAAGGCATTCCTGATGTTGGCAATATATTCCCGCCTGTTCTTTGTAGGTAGATTTGTTTTGCCATGAATGAACCATTCACTGTTAGTGTGTTGGGGGTTGTCGGGGTACCGTAGCAACTTGGGCCCTGGAAACCACCTGAAGAATCTGCACAGTCTTTGATGTCACCTTTTGCTATGTATGTACCGTCTAATTTAGATACCGTTTTATCTATGTAAATATTTCCTGTAGCTATAATTTTTAGATTGGGAATCTTATCTATTGAAGTCCAGCCAGTTGTATTGTAAGTAATATTGTCGCTGATATATATATTTCCATTAACATAGATTGTCGACTGAGAACTGAATGAATTTATTCCTGGTATGCTAATGCCTGCAGCATAAGCAGTTGTGCCAGGCTGTGATGGGTTACTGAATGGTGTATTTATAGTAGATAGTGAGTCATAGCCACTAAGATCAGGTCCACATGGGGCTGCGCCAAAGAGGCCGCCATATATGGGCGAGCTAAACGCTCCTCCGCTAGTGTTGACATTGGCAAAAGTGAGATTATTGCCTGGAGATATAGCACTTCCTTGTTGGCCAGAAACAAAGCCAATTATTTGTCCTAGGGCTTGAGCTGCCATGGTTGTGCCTGAGCCGTTGAAAGATGGGGAGTTAGTATTCCATGCTAGTATTCCGTCTGGGTCTGGAGAAGTGTCTTTACAGCTACCTGGAAGAGCTCCTATTTTTGATCCGACTATTACGTCGCCACCCAGTACGGAGAAGAAAGGCTTACTGTTAAGTGAATCCTGATCAGGCGCGAAGCACTGGACTACAAGTCCAAAAGTCCAATATACATCAAAATTACCCGGCTTTAAGTTGGCAGAATTGAATAAGTCTGTTTGAGTATATTTCGCCGCTCCTAAAATAGGAGTTCCAACTATTCCAGAATTATTAACTCGAACTGCTCCCTGTTTTATATAGAAAGGATTTATAGTATCTCCCCCTATGTTTGAAGGTGTGCTTCCAGGTGATGCTGGATTACTCACGGCAGTTGGAGAAAAATTAATAGTAGCTGTAATATTCATTTGCGAACCCAAAGTAAAACTCTGTGTTGGCAATATTCCACATCGAGGCACGTAACAGGCCGGATAATCTGGAATTGATAGAGGCTCATTATAGATAGCATTGCCTCTGGAGTCGTAATGAAAAATTAATATGCCGGTTATTTTATGACCGGCAAGCTGATCATAGCTACCCATTGATATATTGAAACTAGTGGATGAAGATTTCATCGATCCCGTAGTGTAATTAGTATTAGATGGGTCATCAATTGAATATGAATAATATGTTTTGTTATAAGGATCGTGATAACTAACTTTATAGCTTTGAGTGGAGCAACTATAGGTTATTTTTGGAGGTTTAACTAAATTAAAATCAAAACCTGTATCGGTAGTAGGGCACTGGGTAACGCTAGTAACAATGGCCTGATTCGCTCCACATTCAGCAATCCCATCACTAAAATGATTCAAAACTTGTGCAGAAACAGTTATGCGTCCAGTACCGGCACATCCAGACCCGGAAGGTGGAGTGAACTGGAAATTATATGACCCAAACCAATATCTCTGATTATTGGGATCGCCCGGGGGATTTAATCTTATTGTAGACGGGCCATAAGAAATCGATCCCCCACTACATCCAGGTGGTAGTGTTCTTGAAACCGAAACTATGTGCCATTCAGAGTATGCCAATCCACCACCACTAGATCCATCACGAGGCAATGGTGCATTATAAAACTGGCCGGCTTGATTACTTATAGTCTTACAAATAAAAGTACCGTAATTAACCTGAAGATCAGTTGCTTGTCCTGGGGTTAATGAGGTTTTAGTTAGCAAAGTCGAAGGATCTGCTGTAGTTGTCATATAGACCATGAGCATTTCTTGAAAAGGCCCAGGAGATCCTTTATAGCACCCACTTGTTCCATTCGAATTATTATCATAATTATTTATTGCATCCTTATATTCAGATGGAATATCATTTGGTGTCGTAATAGTTGCTGCCGATACATTATGATTTGATAGATTAAAACTTATTGCTAAAGCTATAAAAAGCGGAAGTATGGCTACGAGAAATCTCTTAAAATTTTTCACTTTGATTTTCCCGTAACAAAAAAGGTGTTATTTTTTATTTCATTATCTATAGATTTCGCTTGATTTAATCTTGATTGCAGTTCTGAAAATGTTAGAACTTTACCAGAAATAATAGGACTATAGCCCACTTTTGGTAAGTAGTATTTAACCAGCTGGTTATAGTAATATTGGGCGCTAGTATAGTTATATCCTAAATAATAGCTCATCATTATATAGTCACAATTAGGGTCTTGATTATATTTGTTTAATTTCACTATCTTCTGTTTTACATCTAAAAGCTTATTGGATTGGATAGGATTTAAGTTGCCAGATGCTTCGATTAGAATACTTTTATTTACTGAACTAGTGCAGATAGATAGAGTTTTGCTGACTGATTGTCTTTTATAGATTATGAGAGATACGAACACAATTATTAATAAAATTAAAAATATGATTAATAAAAAGTATTTCTTATTGAGTTCACTTTTACTCTTTATATTGCTTCCACCTTTGTACATTCACTTATATATTAGCATAAGCAAATATTCATAAAAAACTAAGCTCTAAAGTATTGGGCTTAAAGTATTAAAAGATGTGATCTGTCCTTGAAGCGTACTAACCGGTGCCAACCAATTCTCCGGTGTGTAGTTGAATATTTCTGCTGGAGTCGAGGGAATGGTTGATGTTTGGTAAATATTCCCGCCTGTTCTTTCTAGATAAATTTGGTTAGCCATGAATGAACCATTCACTGTTAGTGTGTTGGGGTTTGCTTCAATACCGTAGCAACTTTGGTCCTGGAAAGCACGTGAAAAATCTGCACAGTCTTTGATGTCTTGTGTGGCAATGAATACTCCATCTAGTTGATGAACGCCAGGTGCTATATAAATATTTTTAGCTATTATTTTAAGGTTTGGAATTTTACTTAGATCTATCCAGCCGGTTGTGTTGTATTTGATGTCGCCGCTGATGAATACGTCACCAGTTGTATATATAGTTGCTTGAGTACCGTTAATAATGTTGAGGCTGGAAATTTGTAAATTGCTATTGTAGGCTTTTGTCCCTGAGCTTACAGAAGATATCGTTCCTGGGTTGCCGGATGGTGTCATAGAGCCATAGCTAGACAGATCAGGTCCACATGGAGCTGCGCCAAAGAGGCCGCCATATATGGGCGAGCTAAACGCTCCTCCGCTAGTGTTGACATTGGCAAAAGTGAGATTATTGCCTGGAGATGTGGCACCTCCTTGTTGGCCAGAAACAAATCCAATTATTTGTCCTAGAGCTTGAGCTGCCATGGTAGTACCAGAACCGTTGAACTGATCAGAGTTAGTATTCCATGCTAGTATTCCGTCTGGGTCTGGAGAAGTGTCTTTACAGCTACCTGGAAGAGCTCCTATTTTTGATCCGACTATAACATCGCCGCCTATTGTAGAGAAGAAGGGCGCCGTGTGTGCAGGAAAAGAACCAGGAGTTGGGCAAGTTATCGATCCCTCAATTGCATCTGGTAGTATGCCTCCAGAAGCTGTAAATGTGGTTCCATATGTGCCGGCAGACACTAGTGGATTAGTTGAATTGGTTGTGAAAGAAATGTTACCAGGTGCTGTGCCAGTGCCATTTTTGTCAGAGAAGCTCAAGTTAGAGCCAACCAGTCTTATATTAGTAAAACTAATTCCACTAACCTGGCCCGAATTTACTTTTATGCTACCTGTAATAGTAGCGTTTTGGCCAACCAGGGTATCAGTACCTCCCGATGAAACACAAGAAACAATAGGAGGCGTATATGGAAAAACAAAATTATAGGAGTTGCTCGCAATTGTGGGTGTTCCTGCTTTACATGCTCCCGTTCCAATCAATGGTGAGCCCAATGATCTTTGCTGTTCATATCCAATAGCGAAGGCAGTCCCACCTGGATTACATGTGTAGTGAGTGTCTGTTAATGGGTTCTGATTATCCCCCGGGTACATGTAGTCCGTGAAGGGAGAGCCAAAATTGGCATCGATATCATTACTACAAAAATTATTATTTGGACTATTTTTCGAGTAAATTCTTACTGCAAAATATTGGTTTTTTGGTATTATCTGTCCATTAGATAATGAATAAGCTCCAGAAGAATTAGTAGTGGTGCAGTACCAGGTTCCGGGATTAGTATTAACATATACGGCCACATTGATTCCAGACAGATTCTTATAATATTGGTTTTGATATGAAGGGTGGGTCGTATAGTAATATCCGACCTTACCCGATACCTTGACTGCGCAAGGACCATAATTCACTGTTATTGCCTGGGGGAAAGCGCCAGTGTTTACCGAATAGTCACTCCAATAGTCAGCAGCACTAATATCAACCGTGTGAGATATTGTCTGATCAATACTAGCCATATTAATTATATTTAAAGATTTATTTGTGGAATAAATTAAATCTTTCCACGCTCCTCCATCTACGCGATAAGCAACTTTTGGAGTTACGCCATAAAGCAGATCACCATCATAACCAACTACACCCTGAATATCTTTATTGCTACAACTTGCAGTTCCAGTAACTGAAGGCCTAGAATTATCTACCTTAGTAGGCTTTACATAAATTTTGATTGCATAAGTTGTCAATCCATTAGTTCTAGCAAGCAAAAATAGACCACCATTTCCAGGGGTTGTTAGACTGGAGTATGGAACATTTTTCCATTGCACCAAAGGCAATGTTTTTGTGTCTGTCCATTGAATATTATGTCCTGAATCAATTGCATAACCAGTAGGGGCGATGAAACTAGCAGATCTCGTACCACTTAAACAATTGACATAAAATATTTTATTGGCACCATCGAGTTTCTCAGTTTCAGTTATATTTGTACCGTTAATCGTAAGAGTAAAACCGCCATTTGCATATGTGTCATTTTTAAAAGAATTAACAGGGTTGCCACATCCGGCATCATAGTAACTTTGAGTCGTCTGAGTTATAGATCCTCCACCATTTCCTATTACATCATTACCACTGTTCTCGTCAATAAATTGTATAGTATACCAAGCTTGATGTTTTATATCAGCAAAACAACCAGTCCCCGGCACTGATGGTGGTGTGTAAGCATATACTTTTCCAAAAATTAAATTATTTATTAAGGCAAAAGGTTTGGTAAATATTGTCTTTAAGTTATTCATTACTCTTACATAGGAATCCGAGAAAACAGCGCTCTTATTGTAGCTATCCATCATATACTGCTCATTTGCATACTTAGCAGATTTCTGACTGTCTAGGCGATAAATTGCATAAACACCCACATCAGTCTTGAATACTGGCGTAACATCGCCAACTTTAGTCAGATTTTTTAATTGACTCCAGATTGTCTGACCTTCATTTAGGTGAACTGTTGAATTAAATACTTCTTGCTCAGAATTAGCGCCTGTAAGTGTCATAAAAGATGATTCTAGCGCTATACTATTCTGCATTTGATTTCCATGACTAAATTTATAAAAATCAGTATTCTTTTCAATTTCAGCTGCTGGAGTGCCAGACTTAAAAAGTGGTAAAAATTGATTTTGTAAGATTTCTTGTGCCTTAGCATTATCCTGCTTTTTTATATTTTCGGGTAATCCTTCAAAAATATCCCATCTAATAATTACTCCAGAAAATTCGTTGGTAGAAAATAATTTAGTTTCCAATTTATATTTCAAATACTTAGTCTGATTAATATAATTAGCGATTTCTTTTGATTCACCGTATTGGGTGGAGACATAGTGATAATACTGTTCCTTGCCGCCGTTGTTGTCATAAAACTGCTTCATATATTTATCCGTAGCAGCCTGCGAATAATCAATTCCTGCGATTTTTGCCTCACTAACATATGCGTTATTGCTTATAATTGCATTTTTAGCAGTGTCGGCATAACTACTTAGAGTTTTATTTACTTTATTTTTAGCATCTTGAAACTGGTAATATTTCTCTAGATTCTGATAAAAAGTTCTAGTAGTGGCAATTCCGTTAATTTTCGAATAATACTTATCTACTTTGCTTATATAAATTAGAGATGCCAATAAGAGCAATATGACAACTAATGCTGTTATCAATAAACTGTGTTTATGACGTTCCAAAAACTTCATCAATAAAATAATTCCCTAATACAATAAGTATAGTACTAATGCTTGGTATATAAAAGCATATATTTAGTTTTTATCTCTGTTACAATATATCTATGTCAAAAAATCTAGAAATCGGCATCATCAGCTAGCAACCATACCATTCAGCCTCTCCTTTGAAATGCCTCCATTAGACAAACGAACACGTGGTTATTTGCCAAAATATATAAAAGAATTGCAAAACACTGTTGGTGGCGAGTAGTAGTTATTGAGTTTGTAAATTAAAGGCTACATTGTTAGGATTTACTTTATTTGCTTGTGCAGTTGCCGCAACACAACGTCTAAATAATTCCCTTGCTTCCTCGCCATTTTTTCCTTTTTGTTTAACGTAATTTGCTGCATAACTAAAGATTTTCTCCCTGTGTGACGTTAAAGAAGTACCAGACATCTGTGTTGGTTCATCGCCTATAGCTATACCTTCCGCAACCATTTGGGGAATCCTAGATGTCTTACGCCCTATAAAGGCTTCTGATTTATCTTTGGCAATGGTAAGTACCATACTTAAAACTTCATTTGCTTGTGCGTCTGAGACATATATTACAATACCGTCACCCCTCAATCCGTCCATGCTTTTCCCTTTTCGTCTTACTAAATGGGCTTGTGCAAATTCTGATGCACGTTGGAACATTTTTAATTGAATCGACAGACCAGCTTCATTTGCAGCTTGTAGCACTTGCTCGAAAATCTCTGGTACAGCCACCACGTCAGGATTAAGATATATTCTTTTTCCAAGTTCTTGATCTTGCTTAGACATCTTCTCTCTAACTCGAGTGTCTGAATAAGCCATTACAAAAGTACCAGCCATTTGTCTTTGTACTTTTATATTTGGTCGAAAATCTTCAGCCTGCTTACCTTCGGCATTTAGGGGGTCACGACCGTCAATTTCAAGTCCACTATATTCGACAGCGGATACTGGGAACATTCTAGACCTTCCCTCACTCCATTCGACTATTTCATCTGCAACTCCACCCGCTTCATCTTCAAGTTTTTGCATAAATCTGTCTTTTGCGTCCTTAATGGCAGCCCTTCTATCTTGATACTTTGCTTCGTCTGGGTTCTTTGCAACAGCTATTTTTAGGTTTCTTGTTATCATTTCAGTAGTTGATAAATATAAACCTGCTATTGCTTCAGGGTCTGCGATAATTGCATCATCTCTATCCGTAGATTCTACTTTATCTAAATAACCCTTAATGCCTACCTGTTCGCTGCCCACGGTTAGATTATCCTGTAAGCAACCGTCAACAAAAGAATCAGAAAACTTTTTCTCTGTATTCTGAGCTTCTTCAAATGTATTAAATCTAATTTTAAGTTCTGGGGCAGTAACAACACTTCCTGCAAGAAGTGATGGATCGACTATTCCAGATTGTGTAGGTGCTGTTTCTGACATGTTTTTTATATTAATTTTACCTATTTACATTAGCATAATTTTACTCTTTTGTCGAGTTTATATTTCCTGCTGTTATCTATATCTGTTACAATTTAGATTATGTCTAAAAGTCTCGAAATCGGAATAGTCGGCCTTCCAAATGTTGGAAAATCAACTCTTTTCAACATACTCACCGACGGAAATGCCCTAGCCGCAAACTACCCTTTTGCAACAATTGAACCAAATAGCGGAACAGTGGCAGTTCCTGACGACAGACTCCAAGTATTAGCTGACCTATACAAGACAAATAAAATAATTCCTGCGACTGTTACATTTACAGATATTGCCGGTCTTGTTGCGGGAGCATCAAAAGGTGAAGGTTTAGGTAATCAGTTCCTGGGTCATATTAGAGCTACGGCACTAATAGTTCACGTCGTAAGGGCTTTCAGTGATTCAAATATACAGCACGTAGATGAAGACCATAATCCCGAAAAGGATATTGAAGTTATTAATACCGAATTAATGCTTGCAGATTTACAGTCTATAGATAAAAGACTTTCTAAATTAGAGAAAGAAGCTAGGTCAGATCCAAAGGTTCGCATAGTTGTTGAACAAATTAAAAAAGTGAGAGAATATTTAGACCAAGGAATTATGCCAAACTCCTTGCCCAATGAAGATTTCTCAGATCTTGTAGACCTACAATTATTATCCTTGAAGCCGCAAATATTTTTATTCAACATTGACGAGAATGACTTAAGTGATGGTTCCAAAAAACAAGAACTTTCAAATATAGTACCAAACTACCCTTCTGTGTTCATTTCAGCCAAACTAGAAAATGAATTAAGGGGGCTAGATAAATTAGATGCTCAAGAATTACTGGAAAGCTATGGTCAAACAGAGAATGGCCTAAGTATATTAATTAAAATTGCCTATTCGACACTGGGTCTTCAAAGTTATTTAACGGCTGGTGAAAAAGAAGTTAGAGCTTGGACCATAAACTCTGGCAATACTGCTCCACAGGCCGCTGGAGTTATTCACGGTGACTTCGAGAAGGGTTTTATTGCTGCGGAAGTAGTCGACTACAATGATCTAATTAGTACTGGCTCAATGCAGTCTGCTAAAGCTAGCGGCAAGGTTAGAACTGAAGGCAAGACATATGTCATGAAACCCGATGACGTTGTCGAATTTCGATTTAACGTCTAGTTATTAGGCCTTGTTTTGGCCATTGCCTATTTCTCGATTTAAATGATGATTTAATGAATGGATTGACTGGATAAGATGACAAACCCTTAATTCCCGTTTCTGCTACTGGACTCAAATTTTCATTACTGGCAGTATCGGTCATCGCATGATTGACAGCCAGTGCTGCAATTGAATATTTTTCATCATTATTTTCTACAAAATATGACATTGGCTTACTTGCCAGCTGATTTACGGGCGCATATATAGGCGTTGGGGTAATCGGTCTCGGTTGAGGATTTTGCTGATAGGTCTGAGAAAAAGCTTGTGAGTGGGCTTGCTGGAACTGCCTAATTGCAAGCACATGTTGCTGTGCACTCATAGATAATCTTCTTAGGCGCTGGATATTCCAACTCGTGAAGTTCAGGGTCTTTGTTGGAGTGAATACTTTAATGGTCGAATCAAGCAATCTGTGTGAATAATCTATCTCGGCTATCATGTCATACCTGACATCTTCAACCGTTAAGAACATAGGTTTTGAATCAATCAAAATTATCCTTTGATTTGTCGCACACAGCATAGCAAAACCATTTAGATAGTGGCCATTAACACAGTCTCTGATCTCTTCCCCTGGTAATAAAACATTACAGAGCTCTTTTACTTCAGATCTCCCCCAAAGGCCTATTCGGCTACCCGAAAGTCTGAGCTGTTCTTCTACGGTTCTCATGCTCACCATGTCGCTACCCTCCTATTCCTATCTATATATTAGTCTTCTTAATGAATCATGTATGTTAGATTGCTCACCAAAACTGAGAGATATTGGTCACATATTTGCCCTATAACCCTAGTTCTGTCATAATGAATTTATGTTAGCCTCTGATAAACAGAAAGCTTCCCTGATAGATCTTTTCCGTCGGGCGAAGAAAACGACTTACACTAAGGGGGAATTTATCATCAGGCCCGGCGAAACTCCGCCGGGAATTTTATTTATTGATAGTGGTTTAGTTAAAGCCTACGACATAACAAAATATGGTGAAGAAAATTTGCTTGTTATCCGTAAGGCTGGTGAGTTCCTAGGAATAACCTGGGCCATAACTGGTGAAGATAGAAAAATTATCTATACTGCTTTAGAGCCAACTACTGTTCACTGTATTGATAGAGAAACCTTTCTCAAAGATATACAGTCTGACCCAAACTTGAGCCTACCAATTGTCGATATGGTTACTGAAATGTATAAGAATCATTCAGAGAGAATCTTAAATCTTGAATACAGAACAGTTAGAGAAAGACTAATATCTTACCTACTGACTTGTGCTGAAAGATTCGGTGAAAGATTAGATGACTCGGGAGCAATTTCAATAAGTGTGCCCTTAAGACAACAAGATATTGCAAGTTCTATCAATGCCACCAGAGAAACTACAGGTAGACAACTGGCAATCCTAGAGAGACAAAAACTAATATCGAAGCGTAATTCATATATTCTTCTAATTAATCCAGAAAAACTAAGAAACTTTCTTTAAAAGATAGAATCTTTCACTATTACCCTTCGAACCGTGTATCTCAGAATCAGCCTTATCGAGAATAATGAAATATTTAGATGCCCAAGACTCAAAATCTTTGAGTATTTGGCGCCTAATTCTATCGTTCTTAATAATTCCTTTAATTTTTTCATCTCTACTTGCTTCGAATTGAGGCTTTACTAGCACTGCCATTTCAGCTTTTTTCGGAATAATATTGAGCATTCCTGGAAGTATATTTCTCAAAGAAACGAAAGATAAATCCATCAAAATCATATCTGGCTCACCAGATAATTCTTTTACGGATAAAATATCTGTTTTTTCATGAATCTCAACCTTAGGGTTAATTCTTAGGGACTTATGTAGTTGCATCACTCCAAGATCGACAGCAATTACCTTCGAAGCTCCATGCTGCAAAGCAAAGTCTGTAAATCCACCTGTTGAACTACCTACATCCAGTACGATTTTATCTCTAAAATTAAGGCCTAGCTTGTTAGCTACGCTCTGTATTTTAAGGCCGCCACGACCAACATATTCTAGATCAGCCATAAGAGCAGCAGTTCCCTACTTAACTCTTTCTAAGTAAGATCCAGTTTCGGTATTTATTTTTATTACATCGCCAGTTTTAACGAAAGCTGGAACTTTAATAATCTTTCCTGTCTCTACGGTAGCATCTTTGAGCACATTCGATGTTGTATCACCCTTAACTACATTTTCAGCATAGGTAACTTCAAGAGCTATAGTTTTTGGTAGCTCAATACCGATAAGCTGATCATTAAAGAATTGAGCGGTAACTTTATCGCCCTCTTTTAGATAGTCAACTTGCTCTTCTATGTCTTCTGCTAGTACTTCGAATTGATCGTAATTATCTAGATTCATGAAATAGAATTTTGTTCCGTCATTATATAAATACTGAACATTTAAGCTATTAACTTCAGCTCTCTCGATAGATTCACTGCCTTTAACAGTTTTTTCCACTACCTTGCCATCAATTAAGCTTTTAATTTTAACATTAACAATAGAACCGCCACGTCCAACTACTTTTTGAGAGTAATCTATGACTTTATACGGCACGCCATCCATCTGGAAGACTGTACCTTTTTTCAATTCAGTGTTACTTAAAGCCATTGTGATTGCCTATTGAACTATTTAGTTATTAGCAACAAATGGTAATAGTGCTAAGTGTCTTGCTCGCTTTATAGCTTTAGCAAGTTGTCTTTGCTGACTTTCAGTTAAGCCAGTCTTTTTTCTTGACTCAATCTGTCCATAGATATCGATGAATCTTTGTAAATTCTTGTAATCTTTGTACTCAAAATATGTTGAGTCTGACTGTTGTTTAAAAATCTTTGCCATTATCTATCTCCTTAAAATGGTATATCGTCTAAATTAATTGGTTCGTCACCTATATCATCGATGACTACGCTTTCTTCCTTAGCAGGCTTCTTGCTTGCTGGAGCGCCTTGAGAATCATTATCTCTTGGTTCTGCTTCTGGACCACCTCTAGAGTCTAGAAATGTTACATCGCTCGCCAGTACTTCTACTTTGCTTCGCTTAGCTCCATCCTGTTCCCAGCTGCGACTCTGAAGTTTTCCTTGGACCAATACTCTACGGCCTTTTGTTACATATTGTGCAACTCTTTCGCCGAGATTTGCCCAAGCTACAACATCTATATAGTCAGTTGCTTCTTTCCACTCACCACTAGCATCTTTATAGCTTCTATTAAGCGCAAGGCTGAAACTACATACAGATTGTCCGCTTGGGATCTGTCTAAGTTCAGGATCTCTTGTTAAGTTACCCATTAACATTACTTGGTTAATACTTTTCGCCATAATTAATTCTCCTCTTTAAGCCCTATTATACATCTGATTTAGAATCGTCGGTCTTTTTTGCAGTGGTTTTTTCTTCTTTTGAAGAATCACTTCCACTACGTTCAGGTTGCTTCTTCTTTCGTTCAGCCTGAGCAGCTTCAGCTCTAGCCATCTTCTTAAGATCTGGACGAACTATGATGAAACGCAATACTTCTTCGGTGATGTTTAGCACTTTTTCAATCTTAATGACTGACAATGCTGGAATCTCTAGAGTATAGAATACGTAAATAGCGTGGTCTTGCTTCTTGATTGTGTAAGCCAATTTTTTCTTGCCCCAATTATCCACTTTGGAAATTTTGGCACCATTGTCTTTGAAAATCTTTTCTACAATACCGGTAGCTTTTTCAATATCTACTTCTAATCCCGGATCAAAAAGTAATCCAATTTCGTATTGATTCATGAGTCTTTCTCCTTCTGGTTAATAAGCCTATATACCTTAAGTTATAAGCCTGAGTTAATAATATCCATATTATAGCGTACTCACCCCTGTTGGTCAAGATTCGTCTATTTCAGCCTCAGCAGGCTCTACGGCTCCACCGGATCCATTATCGCCACCGAATACTTCATCAAGGCTACTTATGAGTACCTCACGAGGTCTCTGGCCATCTGCAGGACCAATTATTCCCTGCTCCTCCATGGTTTCTATGAGCCTAGCAGCTCTACCGTAACCAATCCTTAATCTTCTTTGGAGTAAACTCGTGCTGGCTTTTTTGCCTTCTATAACAACCCTCAATGCATCCTTCCACATTTCATCATCAGCATCATTGGCGCCATAGTCTGCAACTATGCCACCCTTACCATTAAGCTGAACTGGTTGGCTAATAATTTCGTCGTCGTATTGAGGAGGTCTTTGAGATCTTATGAAATCTGTAACTTTAGCCGTCTCATCGCCCGAGATAAATGCTGCCTGAACACGTTTCGGTTTAGGCATATCTGAAGTTAGGAATAACATATCACCCTGACCAAGTAGTTTCTCAGCACCCATTTGATCAATAATTGTTCGACTATCTATTTGAGATGCCACAGTAAAGGCAATTCTAGCTGGAACGTTAGCCTTAATTAGTCCAGTTATAACGTCTACTGAAGGTCTTTGAGTAGCTAAGATTAAATGAATACCGACGGCCCTGGCTTTCTGCGCAAGTCTGACAATTAGGGCTTCTACGTCTCTAGCAGCCATCATCATAAGATCTGCAAGCTCATCGATAACAATAACGATGTAAGGCATTCCTTCTTCTTTTTTGAGATCGTTGTATTCACCAATATTTCGTCGACCAACTTCAGCAAGCGCCTTCAGTCTTCTTTCCATCTCTGCTACCGCCCATTTAAGTGCACTAATACATTTTTCTGGATCATTAATAACAGGTGTTAGAAGATGTGGAATGTCATTATATGGAGCTAATTCTACTTGCTTAGGGTCAACTAGGATTAGCTTCAAATCACTTGGGCTATTGTGGTAGAGGAGACTTGTTAGGATGTCATTAATCATAACCGACTTACCTGAACCGGTTTGACCAGCAACTAATAAGTGAGGCATTTTAGCTAAATCATAGACAATTGGCGCTCCAGTAATGTCTCGACCAATAATCATGCCAAGTGGGCTAGATATGTCTGTCCATTCACGTGACTTTAGTAATGAGCTAACTCTTACGATGGCCGGTTTGATATTTGGCACTTCAACACCAACCGCTTTTTTGCCAGGGATTGGAGCTTCAATTCTTATTGAGTGTGCTGCTAGATCTAAAGCTAAGTTTGTTTCAAGATTGACTATCTTGGTCAGCTTAACTCCAGTTGATGGCTTAAGGGTAAACTGAGTAACTCTTGGACCAACATTAGCCCCTTCCATCTCAACTTCAATATTGAAATTGGCTAGAGTGTCCTGAATTGTCTGAGCATTACCTGCTACGTCTCCAGCATCAGCCTTGTCCTGATTTTGATCAAGCAAGCTAATTGAAGGAAATTTCCATTCTGGATCTCTCGCAATTGTAAGAGCTTGCTGTTTGTCATCTGGGTTCACTTTTTGAGCAGCATTTTTAAAGCTTGAAAGTCTTGGCTTTGGAGCGCTATGCTCTACCGGCACACCTTCATTAAGCTTAAATGTTGAGCTTGTTTTAAGTGTAGATAAGTCTGCATCGGGTTCTTTTTCTTTGGTCTTAAGTAGGTCACCAATTTTAGTAATAACTTTTGGTGAAACGCCGAAAGCATAGAACATGGATAAAATAGCTAGTAAAAGGAATACTAATGATGCTGGTGTTTTTGTCAGCGCAACTAAGCTAACATTTCCGATTAACTTACCTAAAGTTCCGCCGTGTCCCAAAATCCAACCGCCATCAGTTTTTACAGCTCCTATAATGAAAAACCACGTGGTTAATGATATCAGCGATATAAGAATGCTCATTAGTTTTGAGAGAGGAATTTTATTGTCCTCTGTTATAAATTTCATAACACCACAGTAAACAAGTACTGCTGGTAGGTAATAAGCTGCCCAGCCAAATGCCCAGTAAGCTCCATGGAAAAGCCCGTTAGGCAATGGCCCGCCGCCGCCGAAGCCACCAAGCAGAACAAATAGAGCTAGTAATATTAATATTATGCCGCCAGCTAGAGGCCAAAAATTTGCCCCTTCAGCGGGTTGGTTCTTTTTTGATCTTGTTTGTTTTTTCTTTTTAGCCATTTGCAATTATTATAACATTTTATTTATCTGTTAAAATCGAAAAATAGTTATTTTATTTTGGAAATTAATTATCTCTTATTATATAAACAAAATACGAACTTGTCAATAGCATAAGTACTTTAGTTTTGCTAGACCTTAGTAACCGCCACCTCTTCGAAAGTGACGGCTATGTCGCCTAACTATATACGCCTGTTTTCTACCTCGTCTGGATGATCTTAGCTTAATCTCTTCTCTGTTAACTACTGGATTGAACTCCTGGGTTAATTCTTTTTCAGGATCAGCAAGATTGCGACTAGAAATAGCGGCAATTAGATTTTGCTTTTCGAAAGCTTCAGCTTGAGCAATCTGCTGATCATCACTCGGATAATCTGATTCGAACGAAATACGAATAATCGTACTAGCCAAATCATTCGTAAGTCCTGTAGTGTCTAGATGCTCAAAATTTTCCATGTTAATTATTTATTGATTAGAAACCAATTAGCCTCTAGCGTCCTGATTTAGTAATCTTTCGCGCATCATTGCGAATCTTTTTTGCTGTTCGTCTGCAATTTCCTCTGCGGTTTTTGGATTACCATTAGAGTGATTCTTTTGTATGTCGCCCTTGCCTCCAATAACATTAACCACTGGAATTACGATTGGACTCTTGCCAGTATTTTCAAACAAGAAGTGAGTAATGAAATCTTTAAGTTCTACCTTGAACCTGTCGAGCTCAACTCGTTTAAATCTTTGTTGTGCTGCTCTTCTTAGTTCTTGTCTTAGATTATTCATAAGATCTTCATTGTCTCTCATATATATAAAGCCACGAGAAATTATGTCTGGACTAGTCAGTAGGTTACCATTCTTTTTATCTACAGTAAGTACGACGGCAACCAATCCTTCTTCTGCTAGCATTAATCTGTCTTTGATTACGATACTAGAAACCAATGATCCAGTCTGATCTACTAGCATGGTTCCATGAGGAACTTCTCCGGCTGTAACCATTTTATCCTGGGTTAGATTAATGGTTTTTCCATTAAAGATATGAGTAGTATTAACTCTTGGGAATCCCCTCTCAATTGCAGCTTCGTTATGGTATTTTTGAGCTGTATAAGTTCCATATATAGGGATTAGGTATTTTGGTCTTGTCATTTCAATCATGTCCATATATTCGTCAATTGAACAGTGTCCACTAACGTGCAAAGGACCACAGCCATCGACCTCATGAGTTTCGTGCCTTTTTACAAATACACCCTTAATGTTTAGTTCATCAACCATTCTTGAGATAAGCTTGTCGTTTCCACTTTCAGGGATTGGAGTAGAGCTTAGTACAACTGTATCGTTGGCTTTTAATTTCACATATTTATGATCGCCGATACTCATCCTTTGTAGTGCTGAGTTAGGCTCTCCCTGACTTCCGGTACATACAACTACCACTTCGTCATCTTTCATACTATTAACATTAGCAATTGGCACGAAAGTACCTTTTGGAATCTTAATCATGCCGAGTTTAACGGCCACTTCTAGGGTACCCATCATGCTCCTTCCGTCCATAGCAATTTTTCGTCCATGAGCTACAGCAGCATTAACAAGCATTTGAATTCTATTTATGTTACTTGAGAAAACAGCCACAAAGACTCTTCCTGGAGCATTTTGAAATAGTTCATTATAGGTTGGTTCAATCGTGCTTTCACTTGGCGTACGTCCGGGTCTAGATGCACATAAACATTCATTTAGAAGTGCTAATACGCCTTCATCTCCGAGTTGTTTTAATCTGTCGGTGTCAGATTTTTCGTGATCAAGTGGATTTGGATCTAGCCTATAGTCGCCTGTACAAATTATTTTTCCAACAGGAGTATCTACAACCACACAGGTACTACCTGGGATTGAGTGAGTTATTCTTACGAGTTCCAAAAAGAATGGACCTACTTTTAGTTTTTCGTGAGTAACTTCGTTTAGTACTACGGTTCTTAGCTCAAAGCCATCAGGCATTGGCTGACCGAAGTTTTCAAAGTGCTTAGCAATCATTCCAATTGTGAATTTAGATCCATAAATTGGTGCTGGTACTCTTGGCACAATGTGAGGTAATCCCCCAATATGGTCGAGGTGTCCATGGGTTATTACGTAGCCCCTAACCTTATTCTTAATTGATTCAAGGTATGTGATGTCACATATTGCGTAATTAATACCTGGTAAATCAATTCCAAGTTCATTTCCACAGTCAATCACAAGAGCGTCGTTAAGATACTCTAGAACTATCATGTTCTTCGATCCACCAGCATCCATTCCGCCTAATGCGGTAATTTTTAAAGCTGGAGTATCGTCAATGAAATTGGCTCGTTTTTTTACATCAGCCGCATTTGATGATGCGTACTGGTTTATTATTCTTTGGGCATCATCCTGGTTTCTTCGTTGAGCTCTTATTGCAGCTCCTCGGGATGATCCTCTATTATTTTTTTTATCGTTTGTCATATTTTCCTTTCTAAAGTTATATGATTTGAATTTTGTGATTCTTTAAATTAAATCTGGGATTTTATGAAAATCATTCATTAACGTCTGTCTCATCGAGCCGTTATATAGTGCTACGGCTGGATGATACAAAGGTAAATAATTTATTCCATCTACGGTTTCAGGAACACCATGGGCTTCAGAAATCTTCTTACCTGGTAAGAAGCAATCCATGCTATGCCTTCCTAGCGTAACGACAAGCTTTGGTTCAATTATGGCCAGCTGCTTCCTAAGATAGGGCAAGAAAGCTTTCTTTTCTTCCCTGGATGGATCACGGTTTTCGGGAGGTCTATATTTAACAATGTTTGTTATATAAACTTCCTCTCTAGAAAGGCCTATTTTTTCAAGCATTTCATTGAGTAATTTTCCAGAGGCACCTATGAACGGCTTACCCATTTCATCCTCTTTTTTTCCAGGTGCTTCGCCTATGAAGACAACGCGGGAGTCATGGCTACCATCACCAAAAACTAATTGTGTTGCCCCAGACTTAAGTTCGGGACAGACATTATCTTTGGTAATGGTTGCACTGAGCTTGTCTAATAGTTGTTTTTTATTTGTTGAATTCATAAATTAGTTATTCGGTTTAAAAACTTTTATTATTCTGTCAATAAAAATTATTATCAATATTAAGGTGCCGCCGTACTCCCACATGCTTCCGGTGAAGAATGCCCTGGATACCAGTAAGTAGATAAGGCCAATTAGAACCAGGCTTGCACCTAAATTCCAGTACCTAACTTTTTGAGAACTTACTTTCTTAGCCAAGGTTTATTTCCCTTCTTTTTTTACAGCTTTCATACTTAATTGTAGTCTTCCGCGGTCATCGATAGCAACCAACTTAACGTCTACTTTGTCGCCTTCATTTACAACATCAGTAGTTTTGTTGACTCGCTCCTCACTTAATTCACTAATGTGGACTAAGCCTTCTTTGCCCGGCATAATCTCGACGAATGCACCGAACTCTAAAACGCTTACTACCTTGCAGTTAGTATAAATTCGACCAACTTCCGGATCATCGGTTATATTCTTAATCCAAGCAATTGCGCCGTCGATTGATTCCTTGTTAGGACTTGCAATCATAACTGTGCCGTCGTCTTTAATATCTATTTCAGCACCAGTCTCGGCGATAATCTTATTAATTGTCTCGCCACCTTTTCCGATAATTTCACGGATCTTGTCTGGGTTAACCTTTATAGCAACAACCTGTGGTGCATATTTACTTAATTCTTTTCTAGGTCGTCCTAGAGTTTTAAGCATGATGTCTAGGATATGTGCTCTTCCAGCCTTTCCCTGCTCTAAAGCTTGGGCAAGAATGTCTATGCTTAGGCCATGGACCTTCATATCCATTTGTAAGGCATTGATTCCTTTTGAAGTACCAGCAACCTTAAAGTCCATGTCACCAGCAAAATCTTCAGCATCAGCAATGTCGCTAAGAATAGCTACATTATCACCATCCATCATAAGCCCCATAGCAATTCCACTTACAGGAGCTTTAAGCGGAACACCTGCGTCCATAAGTGCTAAACAGCTTGAACAAGTAGCAGCCATTGAGGTACTACCATGCTGGCTCATAATTTCGGTAACTGAACGAATTACGTATGGAAACACTTCTTCTGAAGGAATCACCGGAAGTAAAGCACGTTCAGCTAAGGCACTATGACCAATTTCGCGCCTACCTGGACTACCAAGCCTTCGAACTTCACCAACTGTATAGCCAGGTGCGTTGTAGTGGTGCATGTATTTCTTTTCAGAGCTTTTCTCCATAGTGTCAACAAGTTGCGCATAGCTTGTAGGGGCTAGCGTTACAATGTTTAATCCCTGGGTCATTCCTCTAGTGAACAGACTTGAACCGTGAGCTCTTGGTAAAAGCCCAACTTCAGCACTAATAGGTCGGATTTCTGTAAGTTTACGGCCATCAGGTCTTTCCCTATCTTCAAGAATACCTTTTCTAACATCCTTATTGATTGCTGAGCCAAAAGCTTCGAGATACGCAGACTTATTCTCTGCGAATAACTCATCACCATCCTTTTCCAGGAAATGGCCAAGTAGTTCAGTCTTAAGTTCGGCAATTTTTTCGTTCCTTGTAGGGTAGTCGACTCGGATTTTAGCACCCATCTTACCTTCTAGGAACTTATTTACTGCTTCTTGGATTTCCTCAGCAATACCAATCACAGAATAGTCCATTGGCTTAACGCCAACTTTAGCAACGAGTTCTTTTTGAAGACTAATGGCTGGCTGAATTGCATTTTGTGCAAATTCTAGAGCTTCAACAACTTCAGCTTCAGAAATTTCATTAGCTCCAGCTTCTACCATAGTGATAGCATGTTCTGTTCCAGCAACCACGAGATCAAGGTCACCCTTTTCAAGCTGTTCTAGGCTAGGTAGTGCCATTAACTTGCCATCTACCTTTCCAACTCTAATACCGGCTATAGGGCCATCGAATGGAGCTCCAGTTAGCATCAATGCAGTAGAGATAGCTATCATTGCAATTGAATCAGGACGAAAATCTGGATCTGCAGATAAAACTGTAGCTATTGCCTGTACTTCATTTCTATAACCCTTAGGCCAAAGTGGTCTAATTGGTCGATCAATTAATCTTCCGATTAAAATCGCGTCATCACTTGGACGACCTTCTCTTTTAATGAATCGACTACCGCTAATTTTTCCAGTTGCGTACATCTTCTCTTCATATTCAATACTCAGTGGGAAGTAATCTATGTTTGGATTGGATTCAGAACCAACCATAGCTGTTCCAAGAACAACTGTATCGCCATATCTTACGATTACAGAACTTGTACTTCGGAAACCAACACGGTTAACTTCCATGCTAAGTTTTCGTCCACAAAAATCAGCCTCAACACTAAGAATATCCTTGTTATATGGATTTATTGTTATTTGACTCATATTTTTAACCTTTCTGTCTTTTCTAAGACAGGTTCTTCAGTATTTTTACGAATAAGGTGCAAATATATACTTTAAATTACCTTGTGCGGCTAATTTTAGTAAGTAATATATCTGGTCTCTATTCGTAAAAGTACTAGCTTTATTTAGTTTGTTAAAATGCACAAGCTCAGTTTTTCTTTCGCAAGAAAGAAACTCAAAGTTTAAGCACTATTTACGGAGTCCGATTTTTTGGATTAAATCGAGATATGCCTGGCCGTCTTTATCGGCTAGATACTTTAATAGTCTTCTTCTTCGTCCAACCATCTGTAATAAAGCTCTTCTTGCTGAAAAGTCTTTCTTAGAAACCTTTAGGTGCTCAGTTAGCTCTTTAACTCTTTCAGTTAAAATACCAACCTGAACAGCAACAGATCCAGTGTCTTTCTTGTTTACTTGTAGGCTGTCTACTAAGCCCTTTTTCTTCTCACGAGTTATCATACTTAAGGGTTATTTTAACAAAAACTTCACAATAAATCAAGATGTCTTATTATTTTATTCATTATTTATATCTTGAGTAATTAATTTCTGTTCTAGGTTATCAGAATCTATATCGCTAATTGCGTAAGATTTACTAATATCATAGTCAGCTATAGAGGTCCTTCTGATGTGGGTCGTATAAGCTCCCACCCCTAGTTTTTCCCCAATATCATTTACAAGTGATCTGATATAGGTGCCGCTGCTTACTCTAGTAGTAAAGCTAATATAAGGATATTCATAAATTACTTTGTCTATGCTGTATATTTCTACTGGCCTGGATTTTAGTTCAACCGCCTTACCTTCTCTAGCTAACTTATATGATCTAACTCCATTTATCTTAATTGCTGAATATGCCGGAGGAATTTGATCAATTTTGCCAATATAGCAAGCGATGGCCTGTTTAGCCTTCTCTTCAGATGGTTCTTCATCTGAAACACTTAGCTTTTCACCTTCTTCGTCTCCGGTACTAGACTTAACTCCTAGTATCATCTTTACTTCATATGTCTTGTCTTTTTTGGTTAGATAGTCGGCTTTTTTGGTAAATGAACCAATCAATAGAATCATGAGTCCGCTGGCAAGCGGATCAAGCGTTCCGGCATGTCCAACCTTCACCTTCTTTGATTCAGCTATTCTCGCAAAAGACCTAATCTTAGCAACACAATCAAAAGAACTCCAACCTTCTGGTTTATCTATTAATAAAAGTCCATTCATTCTTGGGATTCTACACTAATATTTTAAAACAAAGTAGTTACTAGCTAGTTGGTGGGGTCGGATTTATCATCGGAGGTGGAATTGGTGGTGGCGCAGAGGGTGCACCAGGTACTGATGTTGGTGCCATATTAGGAACTTGAGTCGGAGGCACTAGGTTTGTAGGCAATGGCATGCTCATTGTTTGACCGGGAAACGAATTAGTCTTTGGGTGAAGATCATTGCCAAGAGGTAATGCATTAAAAGCTGCAGGAACTCGGTGATCTACCTGTGGTGCTAAATTAACTGCCTGTCTTGCAGATTCAAGACTAGGACTAGGTTGGCTATTTTGAATAATTGGGTTTGGTATTTGGTTAACCGGCGCTGGTTTTTGACTGCTCAAAATGTAGTTATTGTGGGAATCCTGTCCAGTTGATGGTTTTTCTTCGAAAGCTGCATTATTGGGAACCGAATCTTGCGTAGATGCTGGCGGATTAGATAAATAGCCGCCCTGTCTTGAGTTATCTGTGGTCAATGGATTCGATACGACTGGTGGCTGATAATTTAATGCGCCCGGTTGAGGGGTTATGACAGGTGGCTTTGCTGGCTCTGTTTCCGACTCATCACCAATTTTATGTAAAGTTCCCCTATCATCAATTCTAATCTTCTCAATTTCCTCCTGTGTAGATGCAGATGGATCATCTGCATGCTCTATATCTAGTTCGCCTAAATTGGCTTTAGCTTCTGCCTCAGTTTTTTTCTGGTCAGTTGACTTAATTAAGCTTGTAGGCCCACTAGTCGGAGTGACCCCTTGAGATCTTACATCTATCACCGGTGGAAGAGTCGCCTGTACAGGTGCTGGTGCTGGTGCAGGTGCAGGTTTAGGTTCAAGCTGATCAGCAACAAGTCTCTGGTTTGCGCCAGAAGATAAAAGCTGAGCACTGACGCTGAGTGAAGTTGGTGATGTTTTTTCATTGGCAAATCTTTTTGTACTAGATACAATTCCAGTCAACCATGATGTGGCGATTTGACCATCGATTAAATCTTTAGCGCCTAGATCATTCGCAATTAAAGTTACCATTTCAGATAAGCTACTTGCAGTTGTGTCCACCCAATTTAGATTGCCAATAGTTAAAGGCTCTGGGGTATTTGAAAGAGCAATAATAGTAGCGTCGTGAAGAATTTTTCCATGAGCCATTATTGCCTGATCAATTTCTTCCTGTTTTTTCACTCCTAGGGCAACAATAACATCTACGTTAAGATCACCCAGAGTAAAATTCAAATCATGTTCACTTATAGATGTCTTATACGGAGTAATAAAAATACGCACCAGATTGTCCTCAACCTTATAGCGAAGTTTATCGGCCTTAGCTTTGTCTATGGCAATAATAAAGTCCTGTAAACTGTCCGTATTTTTCTCAATGGTTTTCTCGGGTTCCAAAAATTGAATAATTGGAGGTATTTCACCGCTGAATACAGCGCTAGCATGCTTTTTCATTTTGCCCATTAGTAAAGTGAATCCCAACAAAGCAGTTAGTTGGTCAACTGTTGGGTTATTGCTAACAGTAACAAGAATGTTATAGGACTCATTTAATTTAGCCGCTATCTTAGCCCTGTTTGAAACTGTTGAGGATGCAGTAATAGGAGCTGGAGCTGGGGCTACTGGAACACCTGAAGTTTGATTTGATTGTTGATTTTGATTATCCATATTTTTGTTTAAGCTTTGTTAAGTATAAATTAGCATAAATACTATAGCTTGTCGAGTATTTTTGCTCTCCTCTTTACAAAAGGGGTAATTCTTTAGTATAGTTGGTTCTTGAATTAATAAATAAGGATAACTAATAAATGCCAATTATCAAATCAGCAAAAAAACGAGTAAAGGTAGCTAAAAAAGCTGCTGTTAGAAACTCAAAGACAAAAAGAACACTAAAGTCTGCTATTAAGTCCCTTTACAAGGATATTGCAACGGGAAAGAAGACCGATAAGTCTCATTCTGCAGCACAAAGTGCAGTATCAAAGGCCGCTAAGAAGAATGTTATTCACAAGAACAAAGCAGCAAGAATCCAGAAGCAACTCGCTTCACAAGCTAAGGCAGCATCAAAGGCTCCTAAGAAAGCAGCTCCAGCTAAAAAAGCAGCAGTAAAGAAAGCAGCTCCTAAGAAAGCAGCAGCCAAGCCAAAAGCTAAAACAACAAAAAAATAACTATTTCTTTATAGTTAATAAGAACTGTAACACTGCCTCATCAGCATCAATTGTTACAGTTTTTAATTTTATGTCTAAATCTAGCGCCCTACTGACAATGTTTTTTAATTCTTCTAGGCTTATTCTGTCTAGTAATCTTAAAGCACCGTCAACCGTATATCTACTCAACCCGCTTTTTGAAACTATCTCACTAGGGTTAGAAGAGCTAATAGTTTTAACGGTTGCAAGAACATGAAGCTGCCAAGCTAAAAGTGACATTATTTGCTTTGAATCAACCCTAAGATCTTTTTGTTCCTCAAACACTCGTATAACATTTTTTCTATTTCCACTTAAAGCGCTATCGAGCAGATTAAATATAGTGCTACTTGGAATCTGTACCGTCATAGCTTCGATATTTTTTAAGTTAATGTCTGAATCGAATAAGATCAGCTTGTCTATTTCATTTTTTAATAAGAGCTGGTTGTCGCCCACTCTCCTTATTAAATTATCAGCATTAGAACTAGAAATCTTGCCCCCTGCTTTGGCGGCATAATCTACTGCCCATTTGTTCAATTTAAATGAGTCTAATTTAGAAAATTCGTTAAAATCCTCAATCTTCTTTAACTTCTTGAAATAAGTAGTCCGCTTATCTATGTTAGGTTCATAAATGATTATATCTACATCGTCGCTGACAAGTTCTATGACCTCTTCAATATTTTCGGCTAATTCCTTAATGCTTCCTGGTTCATAAAGCACAATCAGCTTCTTACTAACTAGGAATGGCAAGCTATTCATAGCACTTTTTATTCCAAGGTAATCGGAATTCTCTGCAGAGATTTTCTCAACAGAAAAATCACCATTAATCTTAATGAAATCGGCTACTTTTTTATGTAAGAAATCACCCCTCAGAAGATCATTATTGCCCGTTATAACTGTTATCATTTGGTTTTCCTCTGGCATTTTGGACAATAATGGGTTCCCCGAGTGGCAACTCTAATTTTTAATATTTCAAAGCCGCAGCGATTACACATCTTTCCTTCGCGCCTAAAAACATTCGCAAACTCTAAATAACTTCCTCTTTTTCCTTCTGCGTCTACATAGTTACGGTCAGTCGATCCGCCAAGATCAATACTCTTTTTTAAAACATCTTTTATGGAATTGAACAATAAATTTAGCTTGGCGTCAGATAACGTTCCACTTAATGAGCTTGGATGAATTTTTGCCATCCATAAACTCTCGTCAGCGTAAATGTTACCTACGCCAGCCAGCACTGATTGATCGAGAATTGTTGCTTTTATAGAACTGTTCTTCCTTCTCCTGACCCTGCTTCGAAACTCGCTCGGCTTAAAGTCTGCGCTAAGTGGCTCGGGTCCTAATCTTTTCATAAAATCTAAATGATCTACCTCAACTTCAGGAATAAGTCTTATCCAGCCAAACTTGCGCTGATCATTGAAAAATAATTTTGATTCATCATCTAGCGTGAATATTACTCTTGTTGATCTATCTGGAAGTGGGCCTACTAAAGAATCGTTCGGGTGACCTGCGCCAAATTGTTTATCCCCCCTAATTACTAGCTGTCCTGTCATTTTGAGATGAATAACTAGACAATAACCTGAGCTTAATTGAATTATTAGTGACTTACCCCTTCGACGTGTATGGATTATTTGTGAGCCAATTAGGAACTTATTGATGTCAGCCTCACTATTCGGAAAACCTTTCGGCCAATCAAATTTAACTGAGACTATTTTTTTATTTTTTAATAGTCTGTTCAATCCGTTCTTAACGGTCTCAACCTCTGGCAATTCTGGCATAGTCTAAATATTGTATCAGTTATAATAGTCATATGGATGACATTGCAGAAATATTAGGAAGAAGAAGAATAGAAGAACCAGATGAAATTAAAGTTATTAAGAATTATATATTCAAAAAATTTGAGACAGAGGTGAAAATATCTATTAAGAATAATTCACTCATAATATCCTCGCCTCGATCAGCTTTAATAAATGAATTACGACTTGGTTCTCGTCAATTATCTGATGAGTGCAATGTTAGTCGAAAAATAATCTTTAAGATTGGGTAGTGGTCTGCTGTAAATTAACATTATTGATAAGCGTCCAGTAGTCTGGTACCTGATTCTGCATAACTGATTCTATCTGACTAGTATTTCCAGCCATAGTTCCCTGACCACAGTTAGTAGACCATAGATTCTGATTGAAAGTAGGCACTAAAGAATTCACGATACTAAAGCTATATCTATAGCCAAGCGGACATAGTCCAGTAGATGTTTTGTATGCTGATACTCGTTTACTAGTAAAACCAAGTGATCCCATTGAGCCTAAAAAGCTCTTGAATGACTTTTCATTATTTGGAAAATTATAACTAGTTAGTACTTCGCCCTGGTAACCTTTATAAACAGTCATATTTATATTTGATCGGTTTACACTAATCATAATTGATCTATGTAATATATTATTATTAATGATGCCGTCTTGAACATAAGATAACTGTATAGGTGTATTTGATTGTGAATTCAGAGATATTGTAGGAGCCTTAACTGAAGGACTTGAAATTCCCTTAATAATTAGAACTACAACTGTAGCCAGTAAACCTATGGTAATCAATGCAGCAACAATATATCTCATAAATACCTCTTAATTAACGTCTAGTATAACATAATAGTCATGTTTTTACAATATTAACTAAAGCAGCCCCCAATTTTTAGCGGTCACAACATCTACTGTTAATTTAACAGAAAGCTTAACAGCATTTTCCATAGTTTCTTTAATGATTGAAGCTACTTTTTCTGCATGTTTATCGTCTACTTCAACCAAGACGGAGTCATGTATTTGTAGGAGCATTTTAGCATCATATTGATCTAATTGTTTATCAAGATCAATCATAGCTTTTTTCATAATGTCAGCAGCTGAACCCTGAAAAGGCATGTTAACAGCTGCCCTAACTGCCGCTTCTCTAACAGCGAAATTAGTGGATTTAATATCTGGGGTTGGTCTTCTTCTACCATATATATCCTCAACGAATCCATCTTCCATTGCCTGTTTCCTAATCTTTTCAATGTACTCCTTAAGCTTAGGCCGAACTTCGAAAAATCTATCAATAAAATTTTTGGCCTGAGCATAGCTCATCCCAGTCCCCGAAGCCAGTCCGTGAGATCCAAGCCCGTACATTACGCCAAAATTAACGACCTTAGCTTCCCTTCTCATATTTTTAGTAACATCATCTATTTCGCGGTTATATATTAGTGCTGCAGTAGTCGAATGAACATCAATATCATTATTGAATTGATCTATGACGTCTTGATCTTGAGATAAATGTGCCGCGATTCTAAGCTCAAACTGTGAATAATCGGCGTTTATAAATGTTCTGCCCTCTCCGGCGATAAAGGCAGTTCTTATTCTTTTACCTAAGTCTGTTCTTACGGGTATGTTCTGTAAATTAGGATCTGTCGAGCTCAACCGGCCCGTTTGAGCAATTGTTAGGTTAAAAGTGGTATGAAGTCTTGAACCAGCGTCGACCATCCTAGGTAGAGCATCTACATATGTTGTCTTCAATTTAGTGACTTCCCTGTAGCTAGATATTAAGGCAATTATTGGGTGAGAATCCTTCAATTTTTCAAGTTCGCTTGCAGCAGTTGAAAAAGCTGTTTTACCTTTTTTGATACCCTCTGAAGGTATTTTCATCTTATCAAAAAGGATATCAGACAATTGAGCTGGCGAACTTATATTGAATTCGGTGCCAGCGTGAGTATAGATTTTTTGTTCAAGGTCGCTCACTAGGTCATTAATCTCATGTGAAAAGTTTTCTAGATATTTAGTATCGAGTAGGATGCCTTCAGATTCCATTTTTGCAAGTACAGGTATTATTGGCCACTCAATATCTTTAGCTAGTTTTGACAAACTACCTGTCCTGATTAGAGCTGGAGCCTGCTTGTTATATAGTGCCCACAGAATTCCAATCATTTGGTCGGATCGTTCAATTAGTTCTTCACTACTAAGATTGCTAAAATCTACCGACTCAATATCAAGTTCGTCAGAAGCTAAGGCCTTAATTGATTGATCCCTTCTTAGACTATTTAGTAGAAATGAAGCTATCATGACATCATGATCAACGCTAGATAAAAATAAACCCAGATTAGCCAGAGCTTCGATTGTATTCTTTAAATCGTAGCCAATTTTTTGTATCATGTTGTCATTAATTAATGGCTTAATCTTATTTGTGACCATTTTAGGATCTAATTTTGCAAGTTCTAGTATGTATACATTTTGGGGGTCTGGGCTAATAAACAATATCTCGGGATTAGATCCGTGCTTACCACGACTTCTGGAAGTTAGCATTATTTTTCTAACATCAGCTAGACTGAAATCCTCTAAGGCTGAATCGGAATCAATTATATGTCTTTTTACTTTGTAATCAGAAGCATCCTGGGCTTTTTCCGAAACAACGGCATCGACTTTCATGATTTCAGGCAATTGTCTTACCAAAGATTTAAATTCAAGCTTATTAAGCAGTTCCAAGATTAGTTCGGGCTTTGCTTTAGTCCCGTCAACCTCTTCTAAATTAAGTTTTATTGGAGCGTCTAGCCAAATCTCGGCCAACTTATGGCTTAAATATGCCAAGTCTTTACCATTTCTTAATTTAGCCGAAACAGTATTTTTCATTAGATCTAGATTTTCATAGACTCCATCTAGTGTTTTATATTCCTTGAGTAGTTCAATAGCAGTTTTTGGTCCAATGCCGGGAACTCCTGGAATATTATCGCTGCTGTCTCCCATAAGGGCTTTTAGGTCGAGGAACTGACTTGGCTGTAATCCATATTTATCGACAAAATTATCTGGATTATATAGGTCAATCTTACTTAGACCAGTTTTGAGTAAATATGCGTGAGTATGTGAGTTAACGAGTTGAAGAACATCCATATCGCTAGTCACAAGCAATGTTTCGATATTTTTATCTTTTGCCTGAGCAGCTAATGTTCCTAGAATATCGTCTGCTTCATAGTCATCAAGCTCATAAAGTGGCCAACCAAAAGCATCCAGTAATTCGTGAAGAATTGGTATTTGATCGTAGAAATCTGCAGGCGCAGGCTTTCTACCTGCCTTATATTTTGGATATAGCTCTAATCTTTTTCTAATGTTAGTTTTGGGCTTATCCCATGCAACAGCTACATAATCTGGCTTCAGCTTCCTAATAACCTCAAGTGCCATAACTGCGAAACCATAAACACCTCCAGTAGATATACCGTCCTTAGTGGATAAATTTGGCATAGCATAATAGCCTCTATAGAAGACACTTTTTCCGTCAATGATTACTAGTTTTTTTCTTTGCTCAGTCATTAAACTAATTATACCCTAGCATCGACAATAGATTAGCTCAAGCTTTATAAAATACTATTTACTCTCTGTTTAGCATATTCTAGGAATTTTTCTGTGCCTTCAAAATTGTTATCAAGCGTCAAATTAGCCTTCTCTTTTACATAATCCATATTCATTTGAATTAGGGGATCAATATCGGGCTGTGGAACTACCTGGGTTTGTTCTTGCCTTAGGTACTCATCAAAATCAATACTTACCTCACCCGTACGCAAGTTTTCTAAAAATCTTTTATACCTGGTTTTGGCTTTGGAATCTATCCAAATAAGCGTCCCTTTATTTTTAATAATAAAGTCTGCCTCAATTGGTGCTCTAATACTCCAAATCAGCATTCCCTTATATTCCTTAGTTTTAAGGGCTTGTCTATATTTATCGAGAGCAATCTTCATGAAAACATCAGGGCCTTTTTGTTCTCTCAACCAATTTGACGTCTCTGTTAAATTAATTCTTGAAATCGGTGATTTTGAATCCTTATGGCGCTCCATAGAATATTCCCTAGCAATATCTCCGACGGAAATTCCAAAATAACCAGCACTAAGGAGGAATGTTGCGAGCGTATCTTTGCCAGACCTACTATAGCCACCAATTCCCACAATATTTTCAGTATTATTCATCTTTAGCTAATATAGTCGTGCAGCTTCTTTGAATCTTTGTGTTTTCGGAGTTTAGCAAGAGCTTTTGCTTCAATTTGTCTAATTCTTTCTCTTGTGACGCTAAATTCTTGTCCGACTTCTTCAAGTGTATGATATTTTCCATCTTCTAGACCAAAACGTAGCTTTAGAATCTTCTGCTCTCTCTCTGTTAAAGCCCCAAGTAGAGTTTTTATCTGCTCTTTCATTAACTGTCCAGTCGCAGATTCTTCAGGACTAATTGTGTCTTCATCTTCAATGAAGTCTGAAAGAACTGATTCTTCTTCGTCATCCTTAATGCTGGCATCAAGACTGCTAATATCCTGCTTAATCTTCATGATGTGTTCAACTTTTTCTACTTCGATTTCCATAGCCTTAGCTATTTCTTCGCTAGTTGGTTCACGATTAAGTTCCTGGGTTAATCTTCTTTGTGTTCTAAGTAGTTTGTTGATAGTTTCAACCATGTGAACAGGTATACGGATTACTCTTGCCTGATCTGCAATAGCTCGGGTTATGGCCTGTCTAATCCACCAAGTTGCATAGGTTGAGAACTTGAATCCTTTATCTGGGTCAAATTTCTCAACAGCTCTTAGTAGCCCAGTGTTGCCTTCTTGAATTAAGTCCAATAAATCTAGCCCTCTACCAACATATCTTTTAGCAATCGATACCACTAAACGCATGTTTGCTTCTGCCATTTTTGCTTTAGCGTCCATATCGCCCGCCACAACTCTTTGAGCAAGCGCCAATTCATCTTCTGAAGATAATAATGGGATTTTACCGATTTCTCTTAGGTAGAGTCTGACGGAATCATCTGCGATATCATCAATATAGCTGGTGTCATTAGTTACAACCTCTTCTTCTTCGCCGTTCTCAAGTACCCATTCATCTGAAAATTCTTCAGTACTTGGTTCGCTAACTACTTCAAGGTTTGCTTCTGCTAAATCACTATAAAGAGAATCTAGGATTTCAACATTTTCTGGTGATTCACTGAATACTTTTAGGATTTCTTTTTGATCAATCTGACCATCTTTTTTAGCCTTATCAAATAGTTGCTGTTTTAATGCATCCATCTCTTCAGGTGTTGGAATTGTTACTTTAGCTTTTCTGCTCATTATTAGTCCTTATTGTTTCTTAATAGTTTATCTAGGTCTTTTGCTTCTGTTAATAATTGTTGTGCCTGGCTAGGATTTGCATCACTAAGCAGTATTGAAATGGCTTGTTTTCTTTGTTTTACGTATTGTTGTATTATCTGTGCCTGCAAAAGGCTTGCTTCATAATGAAGTTCTGTCGTAGATTGAACCTTATATAGTTCATCATACTGTAATAACAATACTTTAATATAGTCGCCGATATTTTGCAAGTCATCTAGGGGTATGCTGAAATCTGTAATTTCCTTATTCTTAACTAGGAATTTGAATAATTTTTTTGACTCATCAGTTGCAAACATCTCTTCTGACATTGAATGTAATAATATTCTCAGTTCTGGGTGATTGATCACAATGCTTAGAAAATGATTCTGGTATCTACTCAAATCATAATTACGATGGTTCTTTTGGTGTTCAACTTTATTGTGTTTGAGAATTGCACTGTCAGTTTTTTGGGTTCCAATTTTTGTCTCAAGAGCATCCTTGGAGACGTTAATAAGCTCAGCGACTTTTGTGAGATAGTGATCCTTCTCTACGGGATCGGTGATGCTTCTAATTACTTTAAGCACAATGTCGCTAAATTCACGCTTACCCTGTCCGCTATTTAGATCCAGAACATCTTTGTAATATTGAATAAGCCAATCCACTGCATAGATAGGTTTGTTAATGGATTCAAGCCATGAATCAGGATTGGCCTTAAGTAATTCATCTGGATCTTTGCCGCCAATAATATTAATCATAGATAAGCTAACTCCAACTTTTGAGGCTATCGGTATTGACCTCTCAGTAGCTTTAATCCCTGCGGCATCCTGATCGAAGCAAAGACGGATATCTGAAGTAAAGCGGTTCAGCCCTTTCAGATGGTACTCAGTTAAGGCGGTGCCCGCTGTTGCCACCACCTGACTCACACCAGCTTGATGTGAAGATATGACATCCATATTACCTTCAACAACAACTGCATAGTTCAATTTTCTTATAGATTCTTTTGCTTTGTCTAAGCCAAAAATATGTCTGCTCTTGTCGTAAAGTATTGTCTGAGGAGTATTTATGTATTTCGGTGAACTTGGTCCAGCAATAAGCTCTCTAGCCGTAAAGCCTATTGTTCGACCGTTTGGATCTGTTAAAGGAATCATTATTCTGCCTCTAAACATATCGATTATCTTGCCATCTCGCTCAATCCCTAGACCAGCCCCTTTAATTTGAGCTATATTGAAGCCCTTCTTGATTAAATAATCAGAAAGATCGGATCTAGAATTGGGAGAATAGCCTATTTTAAATGATAGTGCTGTTGGCTTATCCATGCCTCTTTTTTTGAATACATACTCTTGAGCTGTAGAATTTTTCGATAGATGAATTTGGTAAAACTTAGTGGCTATTTCTAGGGCTTCATAAAGCTTCTCTTTTACTTTCGCATCTCTGGCATAAGATTTATTATCATATTTAGATAAATCTACTCCAGATTGTCTGGCCAGAATTTCAAGAGCTCCTCGGAAGTCTACCCCTTCCATCTCCATAATGAAACTAAATATATTACCCCCTTTGCCGCTAGAGAAATCATGCCATATTTGTTTTTCTGGGCTAACAATAAAGCTGGGGCTTTTTTCTGAATTGAATGGACTTAGGCCCTTGAAGTTTCTACCAGCACGTTTCAATTGAACATATTGACTTACAACGTCCTCAATTGAAACTCTCTCTTTAATTTCATCAATTGCACTCATATAATCCTATTGTACGCTAAAGTTACTTGGGTACATGAAGTCAGTTATGGTTAAATAATACATATGAATCCGAACCAAAACACTAACAACGATCAATTTTATTTCATGAACGATAATCATTCTCCTCAGCGAAATTCATTTTCTGGGGGTAATAGTAGCACAAAATCGAGAATTTTCATCGTGGCCGGTGGACTATTAATAATCATTGTTATTGCCTTTATCCTCAATATAATCATTTCAGGCTCAAAGAGCGCTAACAACAAAAATATAATTAATCTAGTAGAGGATCAAGCAATCCTAATGCAAATATCCTCTCAAGGAACCACTAATTCAAAGAATCAAACTATACTGAACCTTTCCGCAACTACTCAGCTGAGTATGGCCAGCGCTCAATCTCAATTAATAAAATTAGCTGTAGCAGAAGGAGTACCAATAACTCCATCAGTGAAAGCGTACTCGAGCCCATCTGTTAAAACAAGCCTTGGTTCTGCGATACTCAACGGAACATTTGATGCAGCGTATTTATCAAATTATCAGACTAAAATTAATCTGTATCAAAATAATATTACCATTGCATATAATGGCGAAACTAAAGCCGCAATGAAGGCACTTTTGAGCACTTTATACAAACAAAATAAGGTACTTACAGATTATTCTAAGACATTATCAGCTAATTAGACTCTAGCTGTTTTGTTATCTCGTATGAGTGCCTAATTAAATCTCTCACCTCTTCTAGGGTAAGTTGTCCGGTCAGAATAACAGTAATCCATGACCTTGGATTTAAGTCCTTGCCTGAAAGAACGGTCTCATATTTTTCCTTAAGGTGTTTAGCTAGCAGTCTATCGCACCTCAATGAAATTTGTAGTGGTGTTAAATCTTTATATAGAAGAGCAAACATCTGCTCGTTTAATGAATAAACCTCAATATTTTTACCGTAAGGATAGCTTTTTACTACGCCTTCGTAGGATATTATTAGTTTTTTTACTTCTGAATATTCAAACATGGGAAGAAATTATAAATCAACCTAGGGCTTTTCACTAATTTTTGACAAATTATCTAGATAAAACTCTAGCTCTTTTATAGATGCCCCTATGTCATCTAAAGCTCTATGGTTATCGTTTTTCTCAAACTTGTCTGTTAATTTGTTCTCCATCAAAATCTTGAATGACGTTACATCAAGCATCCTGTAGTGGAGCAGGCTAGCAACTTCCGGCCACCACTTTTCAATAAACTTGCGATCATTATAAATTGAGTTTCCAGCTAGGATTGCCGGCTCATCACCGAAGTTATTTTTTATCAAATTTACTATTTCTATAATAACTTGTTTTTCAGTTTTACCGTTGTTGCGAATTTTATCGATAAGACCACTTTTTGCGTGCTGTATCGCCGACCACTCGTTCATGTTTTGAATCTTTTCTTCGGGTTGAGATATTACTGCCTCGTACTTGGCTAAAGTTTTAAAATCAAAGTCCGTAATCAATACTGCAACTTCAATAATAACGTGCTCGCTAGGATCAAGCCCAGTCATTTCAAGATCAACCCAAAGTAATTTTGTTGGCTTTATCGTTTTATCAATCTCATTCATAAATATAACCTAGGACAGACTTATTAATTTTTGTGCTGCGGCTCTATGTTGTCCAAGAATAACTTTATCGGTACCTTCCCTGTATTCAATTGTATCGCCACCAACTCTTTTATCATCAAATGTTCCATCAAGCATAGAAATTGCGAGCAATGTTGCATATTCACGACTTGTCATTACAGGTATATGATTATAGCCTTCAGTTGATGGTTTTTTTTCGGTATCATCCTGAATCCTCTCGGGCATTTGGTGGAAAAGTCTGTCAATTTTAGCTAAAAGATATACCCCAACTTCAATCCTCAAGTCCTTATTATTCCTCATGGCTTCAGTCAGCTCGGATCTATCTGCTAAACCATTTTCGCTTGAAAATTTATTAAATATTTCGGCTAATCCAGGATCAGACATATAGGCTTGTTCAATTCGTTCTTCTGCCATTTTCTTGGATTCAGGGGTAACTTTAGTTCGTACAGTTTCTTTTACAGCAGCTTTTTCTACAGTATTTTCAGAAAGATCTTGGTTCGGATCTAGCAAATTATCAAAGTTTGATTCCTTGTCATCTGAAGATTCTAGGGCAGGCTTAAACACTAATTCGTTTCTAAACTTCCGATATTCGGTTTTCGGGGTTCTCGTAATTTCGCGAATCTGCTCCAAAACTGCAGCGTCTTCCTCCTTGGGTAACTCAGTGCCTTCATCAAATTTCAAGCCCTGTGAGGATATAAAGTCCTTGGCGTCTAAAATCGTTTGTTGGCCATTTTCATCAGAAAGAATAACAATATTTTGAGTTTCGCCAGTTTTGTTACCGCTCTCATCCTTCAAATTCTTTTTTATGGCATCCTCAAAACGAAGTATCTTGCCGTCATATTCTACGGCCTTTCCGGTAGAGTACTTTTCATCAACAACACTCATGAATTTATCCACATCGGCTTCGCTAACCTGGGGCTGTTCTTGAATTGAAGTATTGAAAGTTTCTGACATTTTTTGATTTTTTTATTTTATATTTATCTAAATATACATTAGCACAATAAGTGTTATTTTACAAGGGTAAAATAGGTTCCTATTTGGCTGCTTTTAAAGCAGTAGCATACCAAACTAGATCATTTAGCATAGTATTCACAGTAGTATGTGGACCATACTGCAGTTCCTTAAGTTCCTTAATCAAATTGCCTTCCTCGTCAATAGTTCCATCTATGAAATGGTTAAAGTGTAGGTTGATTGGAACGACGACAGCCCGGCACTCTGATAAAATCATCTTTAGGTGTTCTGCGGCTCGAGCTCCACCTACACTTCCATGTGTTGCTACAGCTGCAGGCTTACGATTTAGTTCATATGCTGTGTAGTCTAGTGCATTTTTAAGAACTCCCGATAATGAGTGGTTATATTCGGGGGTGACAAAAACATAGCCATCAGCCTCTGCTAATTTATCGAGAAACTTCTTAACATCGCCTTCTACCTTACGATCCGGATTGTATCTTGGCGAAACGGCCTCGTTAAAAAGTGGAAGATCAAAATCGACTAAATCAACCATCTCAACTTCAACATTCTTTAATTCTTTAGCTGCTGACGCAATCCATTTTGAGAATTGCAGCGATCTTCTTCCTTTTCGTGTGCTTCCAATAACTATTTGTAATTTCATGCATATTCCTCTTTTTAATTAATGATATACTTTATGTAGTATTAATATAATAGTGCCATTACTATACAAAGTAAAGTATGAAAATTAGAAGTAATAATTTAGAGAAAAGAACTGGCTGCATAGCTTCTGCTATGGCCGTGATAGGCAGCAAATGGACCGCCCTTATACTTCGAGATTTAGTAGATGGCAGCAAGAGATTTACATATCTAGAGAAATCTTTAGCTGGTATTAGTCCAAAAACTTTATCGCAAAGACTCGACGAGCTAGAAAAACATGAAATAATTACTAAAGAAAGTTTTCGGGAATCTCCACCAAGAATTGAATATAGTTTAACCAATAAAGGTCGTGACCTTGTCCCCCTTCTTAAACAGATGGCTTCTTGGGGAAATAAATATTATGATTCAGATTGCGCTAATCTTTAACTTTTATCAAAATCTAGCGACAATGAATTGATGCAGTATCTTTTACCGCCATGCTCCTTAGGCCCGTCATCAAATAGATGGCCAAGATGACTATCGCAGACACCGCATCGCACTTCAGTTCTTTGCATGCCAAGAGTATCGTCATCGATTAATTTAATTTTTGTATCATCAACCGCGTTCCAAAAACTTGGCCAGCCACATCCAGCATCGTATTTATTCTCAGACTTAAATAGAATGTTGCCACAAGCTGCACATTTATAGTTTCCGGTTGACCAAAAATCATCAAACTTACCGCTAAATGGAGCTTCGGTTCCCGATTCTCTAAGAACATGATACTGCTCTTTTGTTAGTTTTTGCTTTAAAGAGTCATCGTCCATATGGATTATTGCTTTTTGGCTAATCTATCTAAGTTAAGGGCCTTAAATGTTATATAAATTATGATTGCTACTATTATGAAGCTAATTAATGTCGATATAAACAAACCCCATCCAAAAACGGCTTGTTTTGAAAAAACATGAATAGTTAGGGTCTTCTGGTTTAGGCTTCCAGTTCCAGGTAAAATTAGACCAACGAGCGGATTCACTATGGTAGCCGTGAATACATCAACAACACTCTTAACTTGAGCACCAAATACGAAACCTATTGCAAGTCCAACTATGCCGTACTCCCTAATAAACTCACCAAATCCATCAACTTGTTTATTAATGGTTTTTGAAGTTAATGGTGCGACCTTTGAAACTGCACGTTTACTTCCTTTTAGAACTTTGTCCATTTAATGATCTCCTATAATGTTTTCGTAATTGATATTATACCCTACTCATTAAAGCTGATTAGGAGCTGAAATACTTAATAGTTCCAGGCCCTTCTTCAAAATATCTGAATATAGGCTAACTATTTTGAGCCTTATAGCCTCTCTGTCGTCGCCAATGACTCGACTTACCTCATAGAACTTATTGAACGACTGGGATAGCTCATATAGGTACGTACAAAGGTGATGAGGCATGATTTCGGCAATAGACTTGTCTAAATAGTCCGGGAACTCACTTATTTTTCTTGTGAGCTGTCTTTCCTGATCATCAAGCCCATAGCTCGATGGCTCAATTGTCTTATCTACTTTTTTAAGAATACTCCTCGATCTAGCATGTGAATATTGTAGGTATGGTCCGCTGTTTCCAGTAATGCTGACCGATTCTTCTGGGCTATATATCAAATCTGGTCCAAGTCTTTGTTTAAGGAAAGCATACTTGATTGCACCAAGGGTTGTCTCCATGCTCTCAGTGCCAGTGATATCAAAATTAATTTTCGATGTATCTTCAATAACTTGCCTGGCTCTAAGACCATTACCCTTCCTACTACTGATCTTTACGCCACCGGCCATCTTTACCATTCCGTGAGTTAAGTGTGTGGTGGCGGCAACCAATTTAGGTTCATATTGCTCTAAGCTTTTAAGCACCACTCTCATATACTCAGTAATCTCGTTGCCAGTTATTACTATAGATTTATCAAATTTGAAGTCTCTGTATTTGGCCATAATTAGCCCCAAATCTTTAGCTTCATATGATGGTAGTCCCTGGGATGTAATAAAGACTCTTGTGTGAAGACCGTATTTTTCACCCTTAAAAACTATTGCTCCATCACTTTTTTCATAGACACCATTCTTTAATTGTTTATTGACAGTATCTATTCCAATTGGCGCAGTTTCGCTTTCGGGATAATAGCGATCAAAGGCTGTGATCTCTATATCCTGATAAAACTTTTTAAAATACGCATAGCTCCAGTCTCTGCAAAGCCAATAAATCTTTGCAATGTCAGATTCATGATCTTTTGAGTTAACAATTTCATACAACTTTTTATTGAGTTCAATAATCTGAGTATGGGGTTCAGATTCCTCAGATTCAAATGCTTGAGTTCCTTCAACATAACGATCTGCAAGATAAGCAGCTTTTTCATCTGAGGACTTTGGTTCTAGGCCTGCCAAAAACTCTAGAGCCACTTTCGGGTCACCCTTTCCGGCAGTATTTAGTATGGCCCACATGTTTATTGCAACATGTCTGCCTACATCGCCACCGAAATTTACCCTGAATACTTTTCCACCAGCCACCTCAAAAAGATTAGCAATGGCATTACCTACGATTGATGTGTACAGGTGTCCAACGTGAAATACTTTGAATGGATTTGGGTCAGAGTATTCGCAGACAATGACCTGGTCCTTATACAAATTTGGCTTATATGTAATAGCTAACTCTGAGTCTTTAATTAGAGCTTCGTCACTCAGCTTAATATTAATAAAGTTTGCAACATTGTTTACTTGAATTGCATCAGATGCTAGTGAATGTCTTATTCCCTCGATTAATTTCTCAGCAATTTCTCTTGGATTCTTATTGAGCTGGTGGGCAAGACCAAAGCTAACATTTGTAGTATAGTCACCAAACTTTTCATCTGGCCTGGTAATAACTGGGTCTACGGTCACTTTGAAGTGTTTGAAAATTTCGTCTTTTATGACTTTTTGTATCTTATCTTTCATCTAGACTAGTATATCACTACCCCTGCTTAAGGGACTTGAAATAGTTAATTGAGCGCCAAAGTATTAAATAGCTAGTACCGATAATCCCAAAAAAACCAATGGATGTTGTGATAGCTTTTTTCTGAGTGTTGACGTCAAAAATAGGATTTGACACATCGAATATTAAGGACACCGGGTTTGTTATAACATCCCAGCTGTTAAACCTAAGAAAACGGCCAAGATAAACCGCAAAACCACATATTAAAAAAATACCCATTAATGTTGCTACTGAAGAAAAGCCCTTCATTCGCTTATTGAGCTCTAGGTTTATGATATAGACACTTATTAGCCCAATAAGTAATCCATTCAATGACATGAGAAAGAATGCGACTATACTCACTAGAATATCGGGGCTATTTAAATCAATCAGATGTACTGAGTCGCTAATTATATAAAAGCTATTTGGCAAGAAACACAACCAGGCCAAGAAAAGAATGATCCCCAAAGGACTTATCCATGGTTTTTTCTTTAAGTATTTATTTATCAATACTGCTATTAGTAGGGGCACCCATGCCAAGAAGAGATTAAAAATCATGAATAGCAGCTGATTGGTTCGATCGAGCAAAGCTCCTGTCATTAGAAATATAATGGAAACTAGGGCCTGAAGACCCAACGCCAGATATATACCCCCATAGCCTTTAACAGCTTTTTCTCTCATCAGCCTATTATATAATTTTTGTGGTCTATAAACAAAAGCCTAATCAGCCAGTTCTTTTTTCAGATCTTCAATTAAGGCCACTGGGAATGGATTAAGATTAGATAGTAAGGCTAGGTAAATACTGGTGAAATCTCCAAGTAACATAGTCCAAAGCATTTGCTCTAGCTTATCGTCACCTTTAGCTTCAACTGTTATAGGATTGGGCCTTAAACCACTAAGCAGTTTCTTTGTAACCTCAAAACGTTTTGCGATTCTAGGATTATCAAACGAAGTTCTTAGGTCAATTACGGCATAGGGTTTTTGAGTGGGTTGTTTAGTCCAGCCAAGAAATTCATTATGATTAAATTCAGGAAATTGGTTGAACCAAGCAATGTGCTTGGAATTTTCATTGAAACTAATTTTCCATTTGTAACCTACCGGTCCCAGTACTGGACCAGAATATACGACAATAGACTTACCCATCAGTTCTTGAGCTATTTCTTTAGCCAAATTTCCTTTTGTAGGCTTCTCTGCAGACCATGGCTCGCACAGCTTTTTAAGATAATCACTTTTCGATGCTAATTCATTCGCCCTATTTTCAGTTAGACCAAAACCATCCGTAATTTGTAGAAGCGCTTTTAGACCATAAAGAGTGGCGTGTCGTGGCTGCAAACCTCCAGGTAATTTAGCAAATGTGTAGCCGTTCTTCAGGGCTATCTCTTCTAGTGTTCCACCCGAAGAAATCACTACGATAGTGGCTCCCGTTTTTTCTGCACTAGAAAGAGCGGTTAATGTTTCTTCGGTATTACCCGAATAACTAGATGCAATGAATAAACTCTTTTCATTCAAAAACGAGGGAATCGAGTAGTCACGCGAAATCACAAATGGGACGCTAAAACCTGGCCATGATTGAGCTAAGGCTGCAGCCAGTGCTGAACCACCCATTCCAGAAAGAACGACATTATCAAAAGATTGCTTTTCTACCCCGATAGAATAGTCCTCCAAAACCTGTTGCCACTGCTTTCCAGCAGTTCCAAGAACATCATCGGCATCCTTTTCGTGAATAAATTTCAAGTCGTCTAACATATAACCCCTTTAGCTAAAGCAATTATGCTTTAAATTTGTTATTATTTAAGTAATGTAATTTAATTATAGTATATTTATAGAACAAATTAGGGGGTGAAATGTTTGGACAAGATAATCAAGGGGTAAGCACAGATACTTCTTCGACTCAGGCTATAGTATCAGATAATACGATGCCCAGCGGGATTCCATCCCCATACATACCAGCACCAATGCCTATGCCCAGTGTTATGTCTACAGAGCCACAATCAGCTCCAACGGTAGATTCAACTCAAGATTTAACACCATCGGTAGTTGATTCTTCGACTTATTCAGCTCCATCGGTTTCTAGCCCTGACTCATCAACTGTTGCGACGCCAAGCGAACCATCGGCAGTAAGCGCTCCAGTACCATCAGAAAATGCAGCCCCTTCTCAAGATGACTCAAGTAACAGTTTAATGGATATAAAAAAGAGCGCTCTTGAACAACTCTCACCGTTGGTAGGAAAATTGGATCAAACTCCTGAAGAAAAATTTCACACAACAATGATGATGATTCAAGCTTCCGACAATCAGGATCTTGTAAAAGATGCTTATGATGCAGCTCAGAAAATTACAGATGAGAAAGAAAAAGCTCAAGCTCTCTTAGATGTTGTTAACGAAATCAATTACTTCACCCAAAAATCAAATCCAGTTACAGAATAGATAATATAAAATTGGCAAAGAACGGGCTCTAGTAGTCCATTCCACCCATGCCACTCGGCATTTGTGGTGTAGCATCACTCTTCTGTGGGATATCTACGATTAAGGCGCCCATAGTCATCGCCGTACCTGCTATACTTACGGAATTTTGTAAAGCTTCCTTTGTAACTCGAGCTGGATCGATAACTCCATTAGCCTTTAAATCAACAAGTTTGGTTGGATCATTTACATTTATTCCCATGCCGTCTTTAGCTTTTTTAACCTGAGGTAGCCATTCATCTGGATTGATGCCAGAATTTGATAATAAAATTCTAAATGGTTGTTCTAGTGCGTTCTTCAGTATTTGTGCACCATTAGACTTGGGATCATTCCCGGCAGTTTTAATTGTTTCAGCTAGATTTATAAGCGTAACGCCACCACCAGCTACAATTCCCTCGTCGAGAGCAGCTTTAACTGAAGCAACAGCATCATCAACTCTAAATTTCTTTTCTTCGATTTCGGTTTCGGTTGCGCCACCAACTTTAATTACAGCTACTTTACCTGCAAGTGCAGCTCTTCTTTTAGCTAGACTTTCTTTATCATATTCACTATTAGATGCTTTTAATTGGGCTTCGATCTGTTGAGTTCTTTCTTTCTGGGAACTCTTAGAGCCTAATCCTTCAATAATTGTAGTGTCTTCTTTAGTAACTATTACTTTACGTGCACTTCCAAGCATTGCAAGTTCTGCAGTTTCGAAACTATATCCCTGCTCTTCACTAATTAAGGTTGCGCCAGTAAGAACGGCTATATCTGTAAGTACATCTTTTCTTCTTTCACCAAACTCAGGAGCCTTAATTGCTACTGTGTTAAATACTCCCTTTAATCTATTTAGGACTAATGTTCCGAGTGCTTCACCGTCAACATCTTCTGCAATAATTACTAAATCTTTTTTTCCAGCTTGAGCTAGTTTTTCTAGAATAGGTAATATCTCTTGAACTGATCCAATCTTTTTGTCAGTCACTAGGATTGATGGCTTTTCGTAAACAGCTTCCATTCGAGCAGTGTCCGTAACCATGTATGGGCTAATGAATCCCCTAGAAAATGTGAAGCCTTCAACAACTTCGCTCTCAAGATTGAGTCCCTGTCCCTCTTCGACAGTAACAACACCTTCTTTACCTACTTTATCGATAACATCAGCAATTAGTTTTCCAATCTCTTTATCTCCAGCAGAGATAGTGGCAACCTCAGCTACTCTACCCTTCTTGCCAGTAATTGACTCGCTCATGAGGCTGAGCTTTTTGATTACATCCTCAGCCGCTGATTCAAGTCCTTTACGGAGAAGCATTGGGTTATGGCCAGCTGCTATTAACTTATTTGCCTCATTGAGAATATTGTAGGTAAGAACTGTGACCGTTGTTGTTCCATCCCCTGCTACATCATTCATCTTGCTTGCAGCCTGCTTTATCAATTCAGCGCCAACTTTTTGACCTAAAGTATCATCATCTACATCTGGAATATCGACACCTTTGGCAACAGTAACACCATCATGGGTTACTGTTGGATTACCGTAGCTTTTACTAATTACCACGTTGCGCCCTTTAGGGCCCATAGTAGTTTTGACTGCATCATATAATATTTGCGCACCAGCTAGAACTCTTCTTCTAGCATCTTCGTCATAAAAAATTTTCTTTGCCATAATTTAAGTCTCCCAAGTATTAATTAACAGTAGCTATAATGTCTTCTTCTTTAACCAAAAGGAATTCTTCACCCGACATCTTAATTTCGCTTGATGAGTATCCTTTATGAATTATCCTGTCGCCAACCTTAACATTCTTGACGTCTTTTCCTATCGAAAGAACCTTAGCAACCTGAGATTTTTGAGCTGAATTCTCGGGTAAGTATATGCCGGTTAATGTTCTAGTTGCAGGTTCTTCATTTTGAGCTACAACATAATCTGCAAGGGGCTGGATTTTAGTTTTCATAATTTTTACTCCTCGTTCATTTAGTATTTTCGCTGGCACTTTAGTGCCTAGAGTGCCAGCTATCAGATTTAATAATATTGGAATAAGAAGTTGTCGTCAATAGTCTAATTAAATGACTAATTTATTTGATATAATATCTCTCAATGATTAAAAAAATACTAATGTGTTCCCCCGATTACTTCGACATAGAATACGAAATTAACCCATGGATGAGTAAGCAAAATCAAGTACAATCCGATGAAGCAAAAAAACAATGGGACACCCTATATGATGTCTATAAAAATAAGCTTGGCTGGGATGTTCAGCTGATAAGTCCAGTAGAAAATTTACCTGATATGGTTTTTACCGCCAATGGAGCACTAGTCATAAAAGGAAAAGTTGCACTACCAACTTTTAGGGCTCCAGATCGTCAGCCTGAAACAAAATTTTTCAGAAAATGGTTTGAAGATAATGGATATACGGATTTTATTGAGCCTAAGTATGATTTCGAAGGTGAAGGTGATGCTCTAGTTTGGAATAACACTCTTTTTGCTGGCTACCCGTGGCGAAGTGACCAGGCTTCACATAAAGAAATTGAGGAGTTTTTCGATATTAAAATTGTTCCAATTCAACTTGCAGATGCTAGATTTTATCACCTAGATACTTGTTTAACCATACTTAATGAAACTACTGTGTCGGTGTGGCCTAAGGCATTCACTGAAGATAGTCTTCAAAGAATACGTGAAACCGTTCCTAATGTTATTGAGGCTAGCGATGAAGATACGCTCGCATATGGCCTGAACGCCATGAGCGATGGAAAAAATATCGTGCTTTCGGATAAAGCGACCGGTCTTATAGCTAAATACAAAGAAATGGGTATGAACGTATACCCTGTCCCAATAAGCGAATACCAAAAAAGTGGTGGTGGAGTTAAGTGCTTAACTCTTGAATTAAGATCCTAATATTTTCTTAAGCTCTTGATGAGCAACTTCTATCTCGTTCCAGGGATGCTCGCCATCGGCTCTTTCTATAGTTTTCTCATGCCCTTTACCAAGCAATAGAACTAAGTCATCTTCAGTCTTTGAAAGCTTAAGAGCAAAGTTTATAGCTTCAGTTCTATCAAGGATAAGGTGAACACTGTCCCCTATTTTCTTGCCTTCTTTTTCTGCTCCTCCAGCAATCTGTTTTAATATTTCATTGCCGTCAATATCTCTGTCGTCTTCTTCAGTAAGGACAATTTGGTCAGCGTATTTTCCAGCTAATTGGCCCTGAATTGCCCTTTTTGCTTCGTCTCGACGGCCCGCAGAACCGAAAAGTACAATTAACTTGCCCTTAACAACTGGCCTGAGTTCTTTGAATAGTTTTTCAAATGAATCAGGTGTGTGGGCGTAATCTACGATTACAGAAAAGTTTTGACCCTCATCAACAGTTGTCATTCTGCCCTCAACACTTTCGAGAGCTGCAATTCCCTGTTCTATCTGAGGCCGAGTCAGGCCAAGCAATACTCCACAGCCCACTGCGGCTAATGAATTATAGACATTGAACATTCCGCTCAAATTACACTTGATGTCGTACTCCACATCTTTTAATTTAGCCTTGTAACTGACTCCACTCGAAGATAGTTTTATGTGAGAAGCCTTAAGGTCGCCATTTTTTTCTCCATAAAGCAGAGGATGAGCAACTGCAGATTCGAAATATTTATAATTTTCATCATCGGCATTTATTATTCCTGCTCTTAAACCAGACTGGTTTCTATTGGCCCAATCAAACATTAAGACTTTTGCAGATCTATAGTTCTCAAAAGTACCGTGGTAATCCAAATGCTCGTGAGTAATATTGGTCATCACGGCCATGTAGTACTTCACTCCCCAAACTCTATTTTGGGCCATTGCTTGAGATGTTGTCTCTAATACTAGATATTCAATGCCGCTTTTATTCAACTCTCTAAGTCGTCTCATGAATTCTGGCACTGGGACACTAGTCATATGATGCATCTGAGACTTAATTTCCATTCCAGCTCCGTAAGCCACTGTGGTATTAAGGCCGACCTTGTAGCCCGCTTCATGCAACATCCTATGAATTAAAAATGTTGTGGTTGTTTTTCCGTTAGTACCCGTTACGCCAATTACTTTTAGTTTCCTTGCTGGAAATCCATAAATAATATTAAAAATAACAGCCTCGACAAGATGACCATATGGTTCGATCTTTCTGAATAACCCTGTTGGTATGAACATTTTGACAAATTTTCTAAAACTCATGCCTCTAAGTATACTATTTAACGTAATGAAAATATTAGGAATTGAAACAAGTTGTGATGAAACTGCTGCGGCTATAGTTGAAGACGGCTACAAACTCATTAGTAATGTGGTCGCAACCAGTATGGAAGAACATGCAAAATACGGAGGAATTGTTCCTGAAATTGCCGCGAGAAGTCATATTGAATCAATTATCCCTGTTATAGATCAATGCATGCATGAATCAGGTCTAGATTGGAAAGATTTAGACGGCATTGCTGTAACTTATGGTGCAGGTCTTGGCGGAAGCCTTTTGGTTGGGGTGGAGACAGCTAAAACCATAGCCATAGCCAAGAAACTACCCCTATATGCAATCAACCATGTAGAAGGTCATGTTTATGCTAATTTCATAACTGAATCATTGGTAGACAGTATCAAGGTTGCTGAAAATCAACCTGAATTTCCCATGCTAGCGCTCATTGTCTCTGGCGGACACTCACAAATAGTTATTTTTAGAAATCATTTCGACTACACACTCTTGGGTCAAACTGGGGATGATGCAGTTGGTGAGGCTTTCGATAAGGTAGCAAAACTATTAGGACTCCCCTACCCTGGCGGCCCCAACATAGAGATAGCCGCTAAAAATGGCAATCCCAATAAATATAAGCTTCCTAAAGCAAGGCTTGATGGTAAATATGATTTTAGTTTCTCTGGTCTCAAAACAGCCGTTCTAAGGCTTGCTCAAGCTGAAGTTGGCAAAAGTTACGACTTCCCTTCCTTCGAGCTCTCTGCCCTGCTCAGTGAAGCCCAGAAGGCAGATATTGCAGCTAGTTTCCTTAAGACCTCAATTGAAACGTTAGTCGACAAAATGGTTATTGCGGAGAATGAGTTTAGCCCAAAGACTGTGGTTGTTGCCGGAGGAGTTGCCGCTAATCTAGAGCTTAGGAGACAACTCAAGGAAAAGCTTCACACGAAGCTTCAATATCCCGATATCAAGCTTTGCACAGATAATGGCGCTATGATAGCTACTTTGGGATGCTATAAAGCCATGCTTAAATCGACCGCTGTTGACCCCTATAAATTACAGATAAGACCTAATTTATCGATGTAATTTCACGTGAAGTTATCTCTGTTGTGGTCAAAAATTATCTCTGATGTTATTATTTAAGCTACATGGAACTACCAAAAACATATAACCCAAAAGAATACGAAAACAAGATTTATGATTTATGGGAGCTAAATAACACCTTTGAACCCTCTGAAGAAGGGAAGCCGTTTAGCATGGTTTTTCCTCCACCAAATGCCAATGGCAATCTACATATTGGACATGCGTTCACTCTCGCGATTCAAGATATTGCAGCGAGATATAGTCGATTGAAAGGGGATAGTGTGCTCTTTGTCCCGGGAGCCGATCATGCGGGATTCGAAACTCAAGTGGTTTTTGAGAGACAGCTTGAGAAAGAGGGTAAAAGCCGCTTTGATTTCAGCAGGGAAGAGCTGTATTCCTTAATTTTTGAATACGTAAATGCAAACAAGAATAATACCGAAAATCAGCTTAAGAAATTAGGTGCCAGCTTTGACTGGTCAAAGCATGTTTTTTCACTTGATAAAAAGGTAGTCGATTCAGCCTACAAAAGATTCAAGAAAATGTGGGATGATGGACTTGTTTATAGGGGTGAAAGACTAGTTAATTTCTGTACATTTCACGGTACGGCCTTTGCAGATATTGAAGTCGAATACAAAGAAGAGCAAGGTCATCTTTGGTACATAAATTACCCTGTAAATGGCACTAATGAAAATATAGTCGTTGCCACTACTAGACCGGAAACAATGCTCGGGGATACTGCAGTTGCAGTCAATCCAAAAGACAAAAGATATGCAAAATTTATAGATAAAACCGTAACTCTACCAATTACCGGTAGAGAAGTTCCAATTATTGCCGATGACTTTGTGGATCCAGAGTTTGGTACTGGAGCCGTGAAGATTACTCCCGCCCATGATCCCAACGACTTTGAAGCCGCTTCAAGACATTCTCTAGCAATGATTACAGTAATAGATTTCATGGGAAAGATAACTCATGAAATGCCCGAGAGCTACAGGGGCTTAGATGTCACTGATGCAAGAAAGAAAATAGTCAAAGAATTAGAAGATCAAGGTTATCTAATAAAGACTGAAGACTACAAACACAGTGTTGGACACTGCTATAAATGTAAAACCACGATTCAGCCTCTACTCAAGGAACAGTGGTTTATAGACATGAAGCCGCTCGCAAGTAAAGCTGTTGAGGTTCTTAGAGACAATAAAATAAAGTTTTACCCTGAGTCTAAAAAAACTCAGTTAATAAACTACTTAAATCAATTACGAGACTGGAATCTAAGTCGTCAAATTTCTTGGGGAATACCAATTCCAGCCTTCCAGAATGTAAATAACCCGGATGATTGGATTTTCGATAGTAGAGTAGAACAGGAACTCATCGAAGTAGATAATAAAACCTACAAAAGAGATCCTGATGTTTTCGATACCTGGTTCTCGAGCAGTTCTTGGCCCTACGTTGCAACAGACTATCCTGACAGCGATACATTCAAAAAATATTACCCATTAAGCCTTATGGACACTGGTGGAGAAATCTTGTTCCCATGGGTTAGTCGCATGATTATGCTCGGATTATACGAAACCGGTGAAATACCTTTTAAGGACGTCTACATTCATGGTTACGTTATGGCTGAAGACGGAGCCAAAATGAGTAAAAGCCTTGGTAATGTTATAAACCCAATTGATGTTGTAGAAAAATATGGATCAGACGCGCTAAGAATGGGTATCATTTCGGGACGTGTTCCTGGAGTTAACAGGGGTTATGACCCTAGAAAAGTTGAAGATGCCAGAAACTTTTGTAACAAATTATGGAATATTGCTCGGTTTTCGCAGGACAAAATTAATTCATATTCCAAAAACCCTGAACCCAAATCGATGGCCGATCACTGGATAATTGGAAAGTTGAATGATCTTCAAAAAAACTTAGCTAAAGATATGAATCATTATGGTTTCGCTGAAGGCTATGAGAGGCTCTATCACTTCATTTGGGATGATTTAGCCGATTGGTACGTTGAAGCTGCTAAAAGCCAGTCAGAAAGCTCCATATTAGCCTACACGCTAGTTCAAAGCCTCAAGTTGCTTCACCCATACGCACCTTTTGTAACTGAAGCTATTTGGCAGTCGCTTAAACCGTCCAAAGAACCTGAAATATTGGCCAGTGTGAAAATTAGCCCAATAATTGGTTTCGATAAAAGTAAGTCTAGGGAGTTTGAAACCTTAAAAGATCTAATTATTGAAATTCGTAACATAAGCAACGTAATGAAGTTGAACAAGAGAAAACTCGTCGTGAAGTCAGCTCAGATCAACAAAGAATCTGAAGAACTAATCAAGAAGCTAGCCAGAGTTAGTGAAATATTAGCCAAATCTTCCGAAGAAGAGATTCAATTAACAAATACAGATATTATTGCTTCACTTGAAGTCAGTAGGGAAGTATTAAATGGTTATTTGTCTGATCTCAAATCCAAAATTGATGAATCTAAAAAAATAAAATCGGGCCTTGAAGGAAGATTGAAGAATAGAGCATATATAGAAAAAGCCCCTGAAAAGCTAGTAAAAGAGACTCGAGATAGCTTAGAAAACATCAATAAATCTCTTGAAGTTTTAGAAGGTGAGTTAACTAAATTTAAGAGATAGTTGGTTCTAGTAAGTTTCTGATTCTTGAAACTGATTCTTCACTGTTATAGTCATCGAACCAAGATACATGCCAGCCTAGTTTTTCAGCTGCCATCAAATTAGCTCTAGAGTCATCAATAGATAAAATTTCTTCAGGCTTACAAAGTGCAGCTTTTTCAGCAATCTTGAATATTTCAAGTTCTGGCTTTATGTGCCCAACTTTTGATGAGTCAATGATCGAATCATATTTTATGTTGGGGACGATATCTCGAGCCATTAATTCTTCTAAAAATCCTGGCATTGAATTAGTCAACAATCCGACTTTATAGTGCTCACTAGCCCAAAGTATTAAGTCATAGGCATCTTTGATTGGTTCAATTGCATTAAAGTAATATTCTTTCCAGTCAACACTATCTATGCCAAGCATCTTCGCAAGCTCTCTATTAAAGTCCTCGACGGAGTATTCGCCTCTACAAATTTGATCGTTATAATGCCAGAAAAAAGATTCAATAAGATCCGAAGGCTTACCGCTTAAATGTGCTAGTTCTGTAAATGCCCTGTTGAAGAAATGAACTATGCAACCGTTAACATCAAAATAAATAAAACTAACGCCTGATTTAGACTTCTTTCTTTGTCTAATCCGGCTAGTATTGCCACTCACTAGGGCATCAAGATCAATTCCTATGGTGTCAGCTATTTTTTGAATTGTAAAAATAGAAGGGGACTTTATTGCTCCTCTTTCAATTTTTGCAAGAGTAGAATAACTAAGTCCAGATCTTTGACACAATTCTTGTTGTGTTAGACCTGCATCTTGACGCGCTTTTTGAAGGCGCTTACCCAACCCTTTCTCATCCATAGCCATATGTTACCAGTTAAGAATTAAGAAATAAAGAAATGCTTGTTTATTTTTTCAAAATTGCTGAAAGCAGGTAAAAGAGGACTATGAATATTAGAAGTCCGGCGCTTCCCGAAACCATGAGGCTTGGCTTAACCTGACTTCCTGTGCTTTTCATTGCTTTGGAGTAGATCCAAGCACCAGCACCTATTGAAAACATGAGTGAAATTACAAAATCTGACATAAGTTTATATTAGCATTAATTCTGGCGGAGAGGGAGGGATTCGAACCCTCGATACCGTTTCCGATATACTGCTTTTCGAGAGCAGCGCCTTCAACCACTCGGCCACCTCTCCATTAATATGGACATTGTAGCAGGGAAGTACTCTGGATAACTAGGGTGAAATATGTTAGCATTACTTCTTAGCGCACCCGTAGCTCAGCTGGATAGAGCGTCAGTTTGCGGTACTGAAGGTCGTAGGTTCAAATCCTGCCGGGTGCACCATACATCCATTGTTTGTATATTTTCTTTAATTATTGTATAATATCTACATGTACGAGATCGGTTCAGTTAGCCATATTCAAGAACTAATGGACGCAAACGTAAGGATCGGAGATGAAATTGCCTCTCAGCCTGACGTGTATGTTCACAGTTCATCAGAGTTATTAGTTCGAAATCTGGCAGTTATAGCAGACAGATTATCTATTGAGCGTTTCAATGCTCTTAGTGATGATACTATGGATAAATTTAAAGCTATGATTTTTATGGCCAGCGATATTGCTCCTGTAAACGAAGCGGATATGATACGTCTAAGGGATGAATCAGATGAAGAATTCGATCACCGAATGAGCGTTACTCAACCAGTGCACTCATTTCAGCAAATGACTTACTCATGGAATAGAGCAAAAACTAACTCATCCGATGGAAGAAATATTTCGAAACTAAAGTTTGCTACTAAGGCCGCAGCGATTACTTTTGCTAGCACACTTGGGGAAACCTACAATGTTCCTGAAGTTAAAGAAACAATAGGTTATTTTCAAAACAACACTTCTGCAGCAAGCAGAGTCTTAGCCAGAACTCTTATTAAGCTTCATAATAATATATAAATCATATACAATTACCTCTTGAGCTAACAACTAAGTAAACGGGGAATTTATTTGTGCATTCTGTATTGTCTTTGAGTAATTTAGAGTTTTTGGGATCGTGGTGGTTGCTAGGCGAATGGTCAATTCGGCTACTTTCGCTTTATATTGTTCCGAAGAATCGTAAGCCATCATCTGGCATGGCCTGGCTACTATTAATATTCTTTTTTCCGCCATTTGGTTTTTTGCTTTTTTTAATTCTTGGCAACCCAAAATTACCTAAATCGAGAAGAAATGCTCAAAAAACCTTAAATGACGTTATTGGAAAAACTATTCAAGAGCTCAAAGACCACCACAAAAGCAAATCACTTATAAGTAAAGTCCCAGAGAGATTTGAACACATTGCGAAACTATCCGAAGCACTTAGCCAACTTCCACCCTTCGGAGGAAATGAAATAGAAATCATAGATGATTATGATTCAATAATTGATTCCATCGTCAAAGATATAAACTTAGCAAAAGAATTTGTTCATTTGGAATATTTCATTATAGCTATGGACGACTCCACCGAACCAATCTTTAAGGCTCTTGAATTGGCGGTTAAGAGAGGAATCAAGGCTAGAGTTCTTTTTGATAGCTTTTCAACAAGGAAATATAAAGACTACCGAGCAATGCTAACAAGGCTTAGAGAATCTGGAGTCATAGCCGTTCCTATGCTTCCTTTGAAACTTCCAGGAAGAGGATACATAAGACCCGATCTCAGAAACCACAGAAAAATAGTGGTCATCGATGGACGAATCGGCTATTCCGGCTCTCAAAATTTGGTACAGAGAAATTATCATAGAAAGGATAATATTTACTACGATGAGCTGGTAGTAAAAATCAAGGGTCCTGCAGTTTTACAGTTAGGCGCCATATTTTTAACAGACTGGTATTCAGAGACAGGTAATTTGCTTGATTATGGTAAGTATGTAAACTCTGAAGAAGAGATTAAATTTCCCGGCCAATCTATTGCGCAAATTTTACCTAGTGGGCCTGGGTATGAGGATGAAAATAACTTAAAACTTTTTACGTCACTAATTCATGCTGCAAAAAAGAAGGTTATATTGGTAAATCCATACTTCGTGCCAGATGATTCACTACTTTTGGCAATCACCAGTGCCGCTAAAAGGGGCGTAGAGATAATATTAATAAATTCCGAAGCTGAAGATCAGTGGCTGGTAGCTCACGCACAAAGATCGTTTTATGAAATATTGCTCAAATCAGGTGTTAAAATATTTTCCTATAGCCAACCAATACTTCTTCATTCAAAATTTATAGTTGTCGACGGGGAGGTGGCAACAGTTGGATCAAGCAATCTAGATATAAGATCTTTCGAACTAGATTTAGAAATTACTGTAATAATTTACGATAAACAGATAGTTAATGGATTAAATGAAGTGGTTAGTAGATACCTAAAAAGGTCTAGAGAAATAAATTTGAAAACTTGGCAGAAAAGATCACGACGTAAAATATTGCTGGACAATATTGCTAGACTAACGGCTTCACTGCAGTAAGCTATTCTTGATCAAATAGAGGGTAGCGGTTATCTCGATAAATTCTGTAGTCCGAGGGCAGTATTTTTATG
>Ga0194045_1000004_pt1 | contig 66914 bp, 65 predicted proteins | sample JunL6211m_MetaG_FD_161686 | JGI IMG/M metagenome (GOLD analysis project Ga0194045, IMG submission 161686) | Anoxic zone freshwater microbial communities from boreal shield lake in IISD Experimental Lakes Area, Ontario, Canada - Jun2016-L626-11m | ecosystem: Environmental > Aquatic > Freshwater >...
TACAATTTTAGCATAAATAGTTATTTTTAGCAAACATTAGTATTGTTACTCGTTTTTTATGATACCAGCTCTATAAATCCTGGATATTATGGCAACAATAATGGCTAGCCAAAGCATAATAAAACCTAGTCTGAATATGCCATATTTAAGATCAGTTCCAGATGTAAGCGCATGAAAGAAGACTAGAATTGCTACGGCATAGCTTGTGTAGTGAATTAATTTCCAAGTTTTTTTATTCTTATCTATAAGCGTTAAAGAACTGATGACAACTAGAATAATCCCATAACCTGCAATAATTCCTGAGGCTATAGCTAGCCAAGACAAATTTAGGCCTAAAATGGAACTACCATTGCTATATCTATTAAGAAACGGGACTAGAATTTGAGGTAGCGAAAACTTCGCGAATTTATCTATCAGCAAGAAGCTACCGTGAATTGCAACTGCGCCACAAAGTGCATAGGCAGTTGCTTTATGTATTGCCCAGGCCTTAATTGGCTCAACATATCTGAATACAAAGCCCGTGACTTGTCCGATTCCTGAAATTGTCAGTAGGACAAGTAGCGCGACCGCAGTAAATCCTGAGGCCCTAATAATATACCAAGGCCAAGAACTCGCAACCCTAGACTGCACCGTCTGAGCCACTGAAGCAATTATATTTATTTCATTAACATGAATCATCTTATTTCTCTATTCTAATGGTATTGTCATTATTTTGCAGTAAATAAGCACTAATAGTTCCACTGGCCTTAATCTTTTCAGCAAAATCTTGACCATTTATAATGATAGATTTCGCCATTACATCAGAAGTCATCCCCGATGAAGATACAACTGTAGCTGATAGAATCTTTGATTTTACGGGTTCGAGCGTGGCTGGGTTGATTATGTGATTCCATGATTTATTGTTTTTAAATCCTCTTCTTTTGAAAGTCGACGATGTTGCTATAGCCGTAACCTTATTCTGTGAACTTTCAAAACTATCGATAACGTTTCGATCATCAATTGCATCAGCTACTGCAATATTCCAAGGCTGTCCATTTATATCTTTTCCCCTACAAATTAAATCACCACCGAGGGATATCCAATAGTTTTCAATATTACCATTTAGGAATTTAGATATTTTATCTAGCATATAGCCTTTGCCGATCCCCCCGAGATCGATTGCGGTATTTATCGGTATTTCAGCCCAATCTTCACCAATTGTTAGTTGATCGATATTCACTACATCAGAATCTTCAAATTCATCAGACTCAATGGTAGGGTTAACCCAAGACTTATCGTATCCAGCTTTCTGAAGAGAGGGAAGGATGAATGGATTAAAAGCCGAGCCTGTCTCTCGATATAATTTTACGCAATTTTCAAGCAGATTTTTGAATTCTTCCGATACTTTAACTCTCTTACCCGCATTTATATTAAACTGGGTTAGTTCGCTATTTTTCTTGAATCTAGAGAAATGATTCTCGAATTCTTCAACCATGACAATTATCTTTTCAATAATCTGATGAACTTGAGTATTATCTCTTTTCTGAACAATAGTAATAAGCGCTTTCGATCCAAAGCAATCTAGTTCCTTTTGAATTCTAATCATTATGAAGCACGTGTAGTCGGAGCCTGGTAGTTGGTCTGTTGAGGAGCGGTATTAGTATTTTGTTGAGTTGGTTGAATGTATGAAGAATCATCCGTAGTTGGCGTCACTGTTGATGAAGAATCATTCTTTTGGTTTAACGGAACACTAGTTGTCTGAGCGTTTGTTATTTTAGGAACATATCTTACAAGGTCAATCGCCATAAAGAAGATTGTGCCTAGAACAAATGTTAAAACTGAAGCTCCATAGGTGTATTTAGGGATAATTTTCTTCTCTTGTTCTGCATCTGTTCCAAGTTGAGTCGAGGGGGTAAATTCTTCTGTAATAATATTGCCATCGGGGACATTTCTCTCGCTTAGTATATTTAGAAGGTTATCTTTAAAACCTTTAGGCCCACAAATAAAATAGGTAAAAGGGTTATATTGTTTGGCTGTTAAGTTATCTACCATTTGTCCACTTACAAATCCCTTAATAAATTTAACTGGATTTAGGTTAGGAGCAATATTTTCAGCAACAACATAAAAAATCCTTAAAAACTTATTATTACTCTCAAGTTCAGATAACTCTTTATAGAAGGGTATATTGTCAGTACTTCGGACGCCATATACTAAAGTAACAGGTGCTTTGAGACCCTCCTCAGCTAAATAATTAAGCATACTGATATATGGAGTGATGCCAATTCCTCCAGCAAACATAATAATATTGTTATCTACTTCTTCATCGATTACAAAATTGCCAAAAGGGCCATAGACAAATAATTTATCGCCGCCATTAAGCTTAGATATGGTCTTCGTGAAAGATCCAGCGACTCTCATGCCAATTGTAATCTCACTATTATTTGGAGAGCTAGCAATTGAAAAGCATCTAACAGGTGATGGGCGGCCTGATTTTTCAAAACCTAAGGCTATATATTGACCAGGAAAAAATTGCATCTTGAAAGAAGGATCTCTTGGAGATAAGACCATTTGGGCGCTATCTTTCGTCATCCAATAAATATTTTTAAGTACGTAGTCGTTCATCAGTTTTTATTATACGTATCTATCTTAGATAGAGCTGAGGAGATTATTCTATTGCGCCTAGAAAACTAAGGTCTTTAAAAGGCAATACAAGCTGATTAACGTTACCATTTGGTCTTTGAATTTCTGCATACGCAACATTGTCTTCGATAAAGTCAATAACTAATCTCTCTGGGTATTCAGTAGCTTCTTCTACGTCACCTCTAAGCAATACAGACCTTGATATTGCTGAAACTGCATCTAGTGCAACTCTTCCAGCTAGGCGACCAACACCATTGAATTGTGACCTAGAATCTTTATGTATTAATTCGAGTTCTGGTTGAAAAGTTTCTTTATTCCTCATAGGAAATATATTAGCTTAATTGTTTTTTAATTTCTAGTAAAAATTATTTATTACTACGTCTTCGCTTGTTGTGATCTAGTTCAATTTTTCTAAGTCTTAGAGATTGAGGTGTTACTTCTAGAAGTTCATCATTTTCTAGAAAGTCTAAGCATTCTTCAAGGCTAAAAATAGTAGGAGGGGTTAATTGTACTGTACCGTCAGAAGATGAGCTTCTCATGTTGGTAAGGTGCTTAGCCTTACATACATTCATCTCAATGTCATCGTTTCTTTTATTGAGTCCAACTACTTGTCCGGCGTAAACCTTTTCGGCAGGCTTAACAAAACAAGTTCCACGCTCTTCAAGCATTTCAAGCGCATATGGAGTAGTAGATCCATTTTCGTAAGCAACAATTACACCATTTCTTAGTTTCTGAAGTGGAGAACCCATTTTTTCATAACCAACCATAAGGCTGTTCATGATTATTGTGCCCTTAGTATTAGTTGTAAGGATGTTTCGAAGTCCTAGCAGTGCTCGAGTAGGTAGCTCATAGATTAGTTTTGTTACGCCTTTTGGAGTAGCAAACTGTTCTTTCAAAGTAGCTCTTCTTGCGCCTAGTTCCATCTGTACTGCACCAACATATTCGGCTGGTACTTCGATAATAAGCTCTTCAATAGGCTCAAGAGTTTTTCCATTTTCTTCTTTAGTTACAACTTGAGGTCTTCGAACTTCAAATTCAAAGCCTTCTCTTCTAATAGTTTCAATAAGAACACTTAAGTGAAGTTCTCCTCGGCCACTAACTAAGTAACCAATACCTTCTTCTTCAACTCTTAGACCAATATTTGTTTCAAGTTCCTTTTGTAGTCTATCGCCAATCTGCCTACCAGTAGAGAACTCGGCTTCTTGACCCTTAAATGGGCTAGTATTTGGTCCTAAATAAATCTTTAAAGTAGGTGCTTCAACTTCAAGGTTTGGTAGTGCTTCAGGATTGTCTATATCGCAAATTGTGTCACCAATCTTCACGCTGGTTAGGCCTGTAAGTTGGATGATTTCTCCAGCTATAGCCTCATCAACAGCTAATTTTCCGACACCAGAACTCTTAAATAGACCATCTACCTGTCCTTTTGTAACTTGATTGCCTTCGCCAACTAGGCAGATTTTTCCACCAGTCTTTATGCTTCCACGTGTAATTCTTCCAATCGCATATTTCCCTTTAAATGCGTCCCAGGCTAAAGCTGAAACTTGCATTTGAAAAGGCTTATTTACATCTACATCGGGAGCAGGTATATCATTAACAATTGCATCAAATATTACTCCGAGATCTGTATCTTCAGTTGCATCAACTGGTGGTTTCTTCCAGGCCTTACCCTCACGTCCGATTGCATAGTATGTTGGGTAATGTAGTTGATCTTCGTGTACTGCAAGCTCTAGGAATAGGTCTGCTAGTTCATCTTCTACTTCGCTAATTCTTGAGCCTGGCTTATCTATCTTGTTAATAATAACAATTGGGCTTAGTTCATTCGCTAGTGCCTTACCAAGTACGAATTTAGTCTGTGGCATTGGGCCTTCTTGGGCATCTACTATAAGAATGCAGCCATCAGCCATATTAATTGTTCGTTCAACTTCACCGCTGAAATCAGCGTGTCCAGGAGTGTCAATAATGTTAATTCGGTAATCGTCATGCTCAACAGCAGTAACTTTGGCAGTAATAGTAATTCCTCTTTCACGTTCTTGGTCACCACTATCCATAATAAGATCTTGTGACATTTCAGATTGGTTGCTTCTGAAAATATTTGACTGTTTTAATAGGCCATCAACAAGCGTGGTTTTACCATGGTCAACGTGTGCAATGATTGCAATATTTCTAATGTGGGCTGGGTCTAGTTTCATAAAAAAAATACGATGCATTTATGGCACCGCCTCTACATTGTCAAAATTATAACATAAGTGATTAATTTATACTATTCTTTTTTTACCTAACACTAAGCCCTATACCTCCAAAGGAATCGGTTTTAAAGACTGGAATATTGTATGAACTCAAATCTTTATCATAAGAATAACCAAGTCCGTCAAAAGTTTTTAATTTCTCAATATTTTCTACATTATTTCTTATTAGCCAAGATGCCATAAAGCCTCTTGTTATTTTCGAATGCACAGCTACATTGACGTATTTATTAGTTATTGGATTTTTAGTTAAAAAAAGTGGGCTTATGACTTTGTTTTTATCTAAATAGGGAATTATTGCCTTACCATACTCAAGAGATGTTAAATTAATAATTTCTTGATCACTATCTATTTCTTTAGCTAGTTTATCTCCCCAAAAATCATAAAGGTTTTTAAATGGCTCGGGAGATAACTTATATGCCATTTCAAGTCGATATGAGCTTACGCCGTCTAATGGCTTTAAAATTCCATACATACCTGATATGATCCTGAGTTTATTTTGAGCAATATTCTTTTCAACTTCACTCATTGTATTGAATTGAAGCCCAGAATATATATCTCCGACAAAAGCCACAGCAGCAGCTGTCTGTTTTTCTTCAAGACTAGTCCAGTCATTAATTTGTGAAATTACGCCATCTGCTAGTTTTGAAGATATTTTCATTCTAGATTCAATTGTTTCCTTGCTTACCTGACGAAGATACTGGTTGATGGTTTTTGCCTCATTCATAAATACCGGTACGGATAATTTAAAAGCATTATCTGTACTTTTTTTCATGGTCTTAGAGGAATGCAGTAGAATCTTCATCTAAATCGATTTCTTAACCTGTTCAATAACTTTTTTATAGAAAATGTCTACACCGATGGGCATTTTAAGATTAAGTAATGTATCTTTAGCCATCCATATTGCTTGGTCATGCTCCCAGCTAATCTCAATTCCCGGCTTGATTTCATTAAGCTTCGCCAGATATATATATCTATGAAATCCAAGCAGATGCTTCTTTTCGTAGATTAAGGAGATATTTTCAGCCTTTAGGCCAGTTTCTTCAATTAACTCACGTTCAACACCTACTTCAGGAGCTTCACCTTTTTCTATAATTCCACCAGGGAAGTCATAGTGTTTTGGCCAGTAGGGATGTGTTTCGCTACGCCTCAGTACCAATATGTTGTTAGCTTTATCCAAGACTATTATTTTTGCGCTTTTTCTCATTATATTAATATAACTCAAAAACCCCTGGACTGTCTTGGTATTGTAATTATTTATTTATTGAACTATTATCTGTTTCAAACGTATCTAAGAGGTATTAAATGATGCAACATGAATCCGTTGAGTCGCCATTACCACTTGTAATGGGCAACGAAGAAGAGACTGGAATGATTGTCAAGATTGATAATCAATATGATGAACCCTATGGGATGGCGTCTAACCTCGCTAGGTATATCCCTCAATATTTACTTGGATCACATGATGAATACCTCACAAATGGTTTTAGAATTTATGTTGGAGGTAGCGAGGATTTTGATGAACCTACAAATATTGAAAGAGCGACACCAGAATGCATCCTGCCTGAAGATCTGAACAAATATATTAGAGTTGGTGAACTTGTTATGGATCAAATTGTTGGCAACTATATCGCTGAGGCCTCACTTGAAAATGATGCAGAAATAACAGTCCGAATGCAGAGAAGAGTTGTAGATAGTTTAGGTAACCGAAAAGGCTGTCATGATAATTTTTGCATCGAAGATGATTCTGAAATTGGTGAAACTTTAGAAATAATTCCACAATTAAAGCAGTTTATTGCTACAAGGAACTTTATTACTGGAGCCGGTCATTTCACGGGAAATGATGGTGTTTTTTACTCTCAAAAAGTAGATGGCTTAGTAGAAGTTAATGGCTATGGATATAGAGGTACTGTTGGAAGAGTTGTACAGGACATTGATTATATGAGACTAGAAATAAGATGTAATGATATTAACATTTCAGACTGGGCTACTCAGATAAGGCTTGGTGGAATGGGGCTAATGCTCGCACTTAATGAGCTTGATGAACTCGAAAAACTCGATGATTATGCAGATTATTCAAGCGACCTCGAATACCTAGATAGAATTAAAAAATTAAATGTGATGCAATTATCCAATGAAGGCAAAATAAGTCTATTGAATTCTCAAATTCACGGACTAGACTACCAACAAAGAGTTGCCGAGTTGGCTTTGAATGCAATCGGCATGCATATTGATCTACCCCACAATTACTACAGAATAGCTAAAGAGATTTATGATTATTGTGACGACTTCAGAAAGGTTATTGCTGGCAAGGAAGATATTAAATTATTGGCCGATAGAGCTGACTGGGCTGCGAAATTCGTAAATATAAGAGATGGCATTGAGTATGATAGAGATTTTGGGATAACTAGAAGCTTTAGTGATATTAAATCGCAAGCAGCTGATCTTAGATATGATTTTAAAGAGATTAAGGGCGATAAAGATGGGATTGGTTCTAAGAAAGTTGGGTACGGTTTTAAGCTTAGGGATAGGGGCAAATTCAGGTTCAATATAAATGAAAAGTTAGTAATTGCTGCGCAGTCTAAGCCACCGGAAGATACTAGAGCTAAATTAAGAGCACAGCTACTAGAAGATATTAATGTAAAGGATTGTTACTGGTCATCAGTTTCATTTAGATCAACAAATAATAAAAATAAAATAATTAATCTTGGGCCTAGAGATACATTTTTCTCAGAAAATGACTTACAAAAGATATTCTCAACTGAAGAATTATAAAATAGCTTATAAAAAAATGGCCCCATATCTGTTAAAATGATATATAGACATGGAAAAAATAATTCTATATTACAAATTTGCTCCAATCAGTGATCCTGATGCGGTTAGGCTATGGCAGAAAAATCTTTGCCAAAGACTATCCCTTAAGGGCAGAATTATTATTTCAAAGCACGGAATCAATGGAACTTTAGGCGGCGATATGGACAATCTTAAAGAATACGTCAAAGAAACAAAAACTTTCCCTTCGTTCAAGGGTACTTTGTTCAAATGGTCTGAAGGTGCAGGAGATGACTTTCCAAAACTATCGGTTAAGGTTAGAGATGAAATTGTAACTTTCAAAGCAGTTGATGAAATTAAGGTTGATGAGAACGGAATTGTTGGTGGTGGCAAGCACCTAAGTCCTCAAGCAGTGAATGATCTAGTCGAAAAGCATGGTGATGAAGTGGTATTTTTCGATGGTCGAAATGCGTATGAAGCTGCTGTGGGTAAATTTAAAGACGCCGTAATTCCTGATGTTGATACCACAAGAGATTTCAAAGAAGAGCTCAATGACCCCAAGTATGATGAATTAAAAAAGAAAAAAGTTATAACCTACTGTACCGGTGGAATTCGCTGTGAGGTACTCAGTGTTCTTATGAAAAATAGAGGCTTTGAGGATGTTTATCAAATAGACGGTGGAATTGTTAAGTATGGCGAGAAATATGGCGATAACGGATATTGGGACGGCTCGCTGTATGTTTTTGATAAGCGAATGGGTACTAAGTTTTCAGATAAAGCTAAAGACATCGGTGAGTGCATTCATTGCAAAGGTAAAACAAGTAATTTTGAAAATTGTGCCAATAAGTCATGTAATAAATTGATACTAATTTGTCAAAAATGCTATTCGAATAATACGTGCTCTAAAGCATGTGAGAGAGTAATGAGTCTGGCATGAATCAGCGTCGAGGGATAGACTTTATTGGAGTTACCGTAACTTTTGTCGTTCACGATGGGCAAGGGAACTTTTTACTTCAAAAAAGAAGCCTCAATACTCGAGATGAGCAGGGAAGATGGGACGTCGGTGGAGGTGCGTTAGAGTTTGGTGAAGAGTGGAATGATGCAGTAATCCGCGAAGTTGAGGAAGAGTTAGGCGTAAAACCAATAAATATTAATTTTCTAGAAGCCTTCAATGCTTTAAGAAAACACGAAGGAAAGGATACTCACTGGGTTGCTTTAGTCCACGCAGTCCAAGTAGATCCAAGCAAAGTCAAGATAAATGAACCTCACAAGATAGATGAAATAGATTGGTTTACATCAGATAAACTACCCTCACCTTTGCATTCAAAGATTAACGAATCACTCCAAGCTGCAAAAAAAGCTGGCTTTATTAAATAATGTCAGTAATGAAAGAATATAAATACAGGTCTAATGTGTCTGCCATTATTTTTGATGCTAATAAAAGATTTCTGATGGTCCATAAAGTTGACACTCCAAACAGACAACTAGATTTTGTAAAAGGAGGAATTGGAGCTGATGAGACTGAAAAAGAAGCTTTAGCCCGGGAGATCAGAGAAGAAATTGGTGGAAATTTAGAGTATGAGATTATTAATAAAAGCACCATTAGACTTATATATAAATGGCCTAAAAAACTTGTAGATAAGTTTAAATACAGAGGTCAAGATAGGAAAAGTTACTGGGTAAACTTTAAGAGTGGAGAAATAGAGCTGGATAACAAAGAACTTTCTAGCTATATTTGGTTGGACGAAAAAGAAATGATTCAAAAATTAAGAAAAGACAGATTCTCTAAATCTGATGTAAATACCTTATTGAAAGAATGGGAAATAATTAAAAATAACAACAATATTTTATAGTTTTTATTTAGTCATGGCCATCACTCTTTGATATGATTATAAGTGTAAAAAAGGTTATGTTATTTGGGTAAACTTTAAGTAATTAAACAGGTGTAATAATACAAAAATCGACTATGAGGGTATTGATGTTAGGTTGGGAATTACCTCCACACAACAGTGGTGGATTAGGTGTTGCCTGTTTTCAGCTGTGTAAGTCTCTAGCAAAAAACAATGTAGATATTGAGTTTGTTCTTCCTTATAAGACTGATCAACAAAATGATTTTATGAAGATTCATTCCACGACTCCGATGAACTACACCAAGCTAAAACATCACCTCAATGTCTATGACGGAGCTAATTATCTTTCTACACACGCCGTTACGAGCGAGCAATTAAATTATGAAAATTATGTTGCCAGTAAGGCACAAGAAAACGAGTACGATATAATTCATGCCCATGATTGGCTAACATTTAGGGCGGCTATGAAAGCCAAGCAAGCAACCAATCTACCATTAATAGCCCATGTTCACTCAATAGAATCAGATAGATCTGGTGGTGAATCTGGCAACCCTATGATACGAGATATTGAGCGCCTTGGACTGATGATGGCAGATAAGGTCATAGCAGTTAGTCAAATGACCAAAGAATCTATTGCTCGAGAGTACGACATTCCTCTAGATAAAATAAGCGTGGTACATAACAGTCTAGATATAGATGAACTGGACGAACTTGATAACGACAATGTATATGAGTACATCGAGTTATTAAAATCGAATGGCTATAAAGTTGTAACCAATGTGGGCAGACTAACTATCCAAAAGAATATTACAGGCCTACTTTATGCAGCAAAAGATGTAGTAGATATTTTGCCCAAGACTTTATTTCTAATAGTCGGCGATGGTGACCAGTACCATGAGCTGATTTCATTAAGTGCCGAACTCGGAATACTGCAGAATGTAATATTTGCAGGATTTCAGCGAGGCAAAAAGTGGCGAGATGCCTTCGGTATTGCTGATCTATTTGTGATGCCATCAGTATCTGAGCCTTTTGGAATAACACCGCTTGAAGCCATAAACTACGGAACACCTTCTTTAATCTCTTATCAGTCTGGAGTTAGTGAGATCTATAAAAACTGCCTGAAGGTCGACTTTTGGGATAAGGATGAAATGGTCAACAAAATCGTTGGGTTCCTGAGAAATGAAGGACTTGCAAAGACTATGCGACAAATGGCCACAGAAGAAATTATGTCTATGACTTGGGATAAATCTGCAAAAGCTACAATTAAGGAATACTCCAAACATAAAAAGGTGCTGGCATGAAAAAATCTATAGTCCTATATTTGCATGCCCATCAGCCATACAGAGTTAAGGATTATTCCGTTTTTGAAGTTGGAAAAAATCATGACTATTTTTCCTGGGATGATTCAGATCCTAATGGTAATCAGAAGATAATAGATAAAGTATCTGAGAAATCATATATTCCAACCAACAAGAAATTGATACATTTACTGAAAACATTTCCCGAGTTCAAGGTAAGCATGTCTATTACTGGTACTTTAATTACCGAACTGGAAAAGTGGGCACCGGAAGTTTTGCAGTCATTTGTCGATCTTGTTAAAACTGGAAAAGTAGAAATAGTTGCAGAAACATACCACCATAGCTTAGCTTTTTTCTATTCCTTACAGGAGTTCGAAATTCAGGTCAGAATGCACCGCGAGAAGATCGAATCTATTTTTGGCCAAACCCCAAAAGTCTTTAGAAACACTGAACTTGCATACAACAATGATCTTGCTATTTGGGCAGATAAAGCTGGGTACAAAGGAATTCTGGCCGAAGGATGGGATAAGGTGCTTGGCTGGAGAAATTCAAATCACCTATATAAGCCAATAAACACCCAAAATATTAAACTACTAATGAAAAACTATAAGCTTTCTGATGATATTGCGTTTAGATTTGGTAATAGGAACTGGAATGAGTGGCCACTTACTGCGGATAAGTATATAAATTGGATTAACGATTCCCAGGACTCGGAAATCTTTAATTTATTCATGGATTATGAAACCTTTGGCGAGCATCAATGGGAAGATACTGGAATATTCGATTTCTTGGAAAATATGGTCCCGATTTGGCTCAAGGATGAAAATAATACTTTCATGACTGTATCTGACGCAATTGATAGCTATAAAGTAGTGGACACTATTGATGTTCCAGAAACTGTAACCTGGGCAGATACCGAAAGAGACCTATCTGCCTGGCTCGGAAATGCCATGCAACAACAAGCAATTAAAGCCATATACAGTCTGTCTTCAAAAATACTTGGAACGGATGACTGGAGTTTAATTGAAGACTGGCGAAGACTTCAGACCTCCGATCACTTTTACTATATGTGTACAAAATATTTCAATGATGGTGATATTCACGCTTATTTTAGTCCATATAAAACGCCATACGACGCAACAATAAACTTTATGAATGCATGGCATGATTTAAGATTCCGACTAAATGAAAAAGGAGTTGAGATTTAGTCATGGCCAGACCAGTAATTCTTGGCAATAGTCAGCTTACAGTTGGACTAGACGAACAGGGGCTAGTTAAGGATTTCTACTATCCATATGTCGGTCTTGAAAACTTAAGTTCTTCTAAGGGTTTAGGTCATAAAATTGGAATTTGGGTAGATTCTAAATTTTCTTGGGTTGATGATAGCTGGGAAAACAAAGTCGATTTTTACCCTGATGCTCTAATAAGTAGTATTAGTCTTACTAACAAAGAGATGCAGGTTGAACTGCTTTGTGAAGATTTTGTAGATAGTGAATTCAATGTATTTGGTAGAAGAATTAAGATTACCAATCTTTCTGATAAGCCTAGAACAATTAAATTTTTTATGCACCAAATGTTCGAAATATCTAGCTTAGGCAGGGCAGACACTGCATTCTTTGTCCCGGAAGATAACTATATTCTAGATTACAAAGGCAGGTATAACTTACTTATTTATGGTCAAACATCTGACGGTAAAGCTTTTGATCAATACGCCATCGGGAACTATGATTTAGCAAGCAACAATGGAACGTTCAAAGATGCTGAAGATGGGGTACTCTCTAATAACCCCGTAGAGCATGGAGCTATAGATTCAGTACTTGGATTTACAATCAGCCTGGATTCTAAAGCCAGCGACTTTGTCGATTATTGGATTGTTGCATCGGATAATCAGTTCAATGCTGAAAAAATCCATAACCGAATAAAACTAGATTCGCTACAAATGCACTTAGATAAAACTAGAAATTCTTGGCATGACTGGTTCAAGATTGCAGACTCAAAGCTTTCTAAAATAGACAAAAAATATCTTCCAATTGTTAAGAAGTCTTTGATGATAATTAAGGCCCACACCGATAAAAGAGGCGGAATTATAGCATCGTGCGACTCAACAATTTATAACTACAATAAAGATTATTATAGCTATGTCTGGCCGAGAGACGGTGCCTATGCAATGTGGCCACTAATAAGAATGGGTTATACTGAGGAACCAAAAGCTTTCTTCGATTTTTGTAGAGACACCTTGAGCCCAGACGGTTACATGATGCATAAATACCAGCCAGATAAAGCTATAGGGAGTACCTGGCATCCTTTGATCCATGGCAAGCGCAAAGAACTTGCCATACAAGAGGATGAAACAGCCTTAGTCATATATATGCTTGGTCAGTTCTATTACTATACAGACGACAAGGACTACATTTACAAGCTATACGAAACTCTAATTAAACCAGCAGCTAATTTTATGGCTTCTTATTTTGATGATGTTACAAATCTTCCCCATGCAAGCTATGATTTATGGGAGGAGAAATTTCTAACCTCAACCTATACTGTTGCACTTACATATCAGGCATTAAATGTAGCTGTACAGTTTGCCGAGAAGTTTGAATACCCCGACGATGCCATAAGCTGGAAAAGTGCAGCAAGCAGAATCGCCAATAATATAGATAAACTTTATGATGAAAAACTTGGCTATTTTGTTAAAGGTTTCTATCTTAATGAAAATAGCTCTCTAGATATGGATAAAGTTTTAGATGTTTCAAGCTTTTACGGTGGAATGATGTTCGGACAAAATATAATACCTCCTGAAAAAATCCATAAAACCCTAGAGTCTATAAATACAAAGCTTATCAAGAAAACACCTATTGGTGGAGCTGTGAGGTATGAGAATGATCATTACTTTGAATCTAAGCCACCGATACTAGGTAACCCATGGCACGTTACCACTCTATGGATAGCTCAGTACTACATTGGCATGGGATCTGTAGACAAGGGAGTGGATCTGATTGATTTGTCGCTAAAATATAGTCTTTTGAGCGGTGTTTTGAGTGAACAATTTAACCCAAATGATGGAAAGCCTATTTCAGTAGCACCACTAGTCTGGAGTCACGCAGAACTCATAAACACAATTTTAGATTTAAGTCTCTCGAGCTAATACCAACCTGAATAAGCACTTGCATTATAAATATAAATGAATTACTATAAGCCCAAAGACTAAATTAAATAAGGAACAAAATAATGATAAAAAAACTAAACAACAGAGGCTTCTCACACATAGAGTCCTTCTTGTTAATAATGGTATTGGTTGTAGTATCTGGCATAGGATACTACGTTTTTAAGCACAACAAGTCAGCACATGCGGGGAGTCAGATTGTATCTACTATAAAAACAAAGCATGCGGGCGATATAGCAATAATCGCATGTAAGCAAGCAGTCAAAGATTCAACGACTAATTTTACAATTAGTTCGACAGCGAACTATGTAGATCCTGCTCACGTTAAATATGGCACAAACGCAACTATCACATCATATTATGCTGAAGCTGGAACACAAGTATTCGGTCAAAAAGATAGCTCTAAGGGCGAAAAATGGACTAATGATACAGTTTCACCAAAACTAGTATTTACCGTTGATAAGTCCAAGGATACTTCGGTCAAATTTGGTATCTCGACAACAAATGTTTTTGCTAAACCAACAATCGATAATGAGTTAGCTGTTGATAAAGTAAATCTTAGCGAAATTCCTTCCTGTACTTCTGGAATCAAAGATTTTCCCGGCTCAAAAACAGTCCTATATCTATTAAATGGTGAAAAGCTAGAAAGAAATGATAAAGTAATATCTCCAAACAGTGCCTATGTCCTAGTCCAACAGGGGGACGGAAACTTAGTAGCTTATAATAGCGCTGGATCTAAATACCTATGGCAGTCTAATACTGACGGGAATGTAGACGCATATACCGTGCTACAAAGCGATGGTAATTTGGTAGTGTTTTCTAAAGCTGGTAAAGCTTTGTGGAATTCAAATACTAGCGGTCATTCGAGCGACATCTTAACCGTAGACAATTCTGGTTATCCTGTAATACTTGCTAAAAATGGTAACGTATTATTCAATCCTGCACCTAAGGCACCAACCCCACCCGCCAAAGAAACTATACCTACTTCAATAAACGGAAGCTCTAGAGTTTATGACGCTTTCTCAACATTAATACAGACTGCAGACGGTAATTACAAGTTAGTAATGCAAGGAGATGGCAACTTAGTAGAGATTGGTGGAACCACTGCTTATTGGAGCACGGTTACTAGTGGTCATGCTGGAGCTGTAGCGGTATTCCAAGCAGATGGAAACCTAGTTGTTTACTCATCTAAAACTCTTGACTCAGTACTATGGAGTTCAGGAACTTCTGGTAATCCAGGCGCTACACTTAGTATGAATTCGCAAGGAGTATTCAATGTGTTCTCTGCTAGCGGTTCCAAGTTGTGGCCAGCTCAACCAGCTGCTGCATATAACCCTGTAACAATATCTGCCGGAGCACCTAGTGCACCAACACCAACACCAACAAAAACCGGATCAACAACCCCACAAGGTTTTGGTGAATGTAAAATATGGTATTGGGCTTGGGTGGGTTCTAATGCTAATAAAACATATAAAACACGTTATGACCAAACTAGCGACTTCAGTAGCTGTAAGCATTTGTATGATGCCCAGCCATCGAATTGGTATGTTCTTGATTGGCAGTACGCCGATAATTTCACAAAATCCCACTTCCAATTCCAGGGCAAGAATTATAACTAATAGTAATTAGTTATAAGGATAATAGGCACTCCTAAATATAGGAGTGCTTTTTCCTTATATCTATTCTCATAGGGTTTTTAGGCTATTTATTAGATGATCTAATTTATTAGTAAGTTCATCTGAGCATAATCTTTTAATTAAAACTCCATATACTGATTCATACCACCAAATCTGATCAGGCAAATTCTTAGTAGTAAACCTGTCCCAGAGCTTATCTCCAATATCCTCATAGTCATAAAGTGTTGATTCTAGATTATGAATCTTATCTGAAGCACTGACTACAATTGCCTCATCACAGGCCTCAAATTCAAGATGATGTAGATAAGCCTTAGAAGTACCATACCAGTTATTCAGCGTAGAATCTTTTGTCACATCCATTACGATTTTAGTTACATTATCTCCAAAGTCTGCCCTCATTTTGTTTTCATCGTATATGCTCTTTGGAACATCTTCTAGTACATCATGTAGAAGACACGCTATTAAGGTGTCTTCGTTATTGGTGACATTGCTAGCAATAAGCATCACTCCGTATGGGTGAATAATATATGGTATATCTCCACCTTTGCGGTGACCGTGGGCTTGTTCATGACACCAGGCTGAAATTCTAATAGCCTTATCTAATCTTTTCGTAAAGTTAATCAAGTTATCTCCGTTCCATAGTATTAATTATACTACCAGATTTATTAATTCTATGAGTATTCTATTGGCACTTTAAATCTTTTTATGTCGGGGTGTTTCACGCTTGCCATGCCTCTTTGAATTGAGCCAGTTCTTGCAATCTCTTTACCTACTTCCCTACAGTCATCCATATTTTTGACCTGTCTGGGCTCTGCGAACTCTACAATGCTTGCATCAGCACCATAATCTACGAAGACTGGCATCACTATTGCACCGTCATTACAGGCATCAATCATGAGCTGACTTGTCGATTTTGAAAAAGCCGACATTGTAACTACATTATTATCTTTAGAATATTTGTCTTGTTCTCCGCTTGGAGCCATGAATATTAACTGACCTTGTCGTGAATTAATAATTTCATGGAATGCTTGTTTGGTGTGATGATTACATATTCCTCTAAAGATCATGAGCTTTTCTTGTTCAGTGCTCAGTGCTTCGCTGCCACCACTAGGAAATGTTTTAAGTACGCTTCCAACTTTTCTAAGAACGTCATCTATAACATTTAGTCCACCAAATTGAAAATAACCTATCACCCTTCCAATTACTGCTGTTGAAAAATTCTCTAGTCTATCTATACCTTGATCTCTAGCTACTTTATGGAAAAATCCTAGAGTGAATCCTTGATCCGGTAGCTGTAGATGATTACTGACTATAAGAAACTTTTTGCCAGGCTTATCTTTATTCGGTTGCAATTGGCTGAAGATATCATGCTTATCGATGTAGTCAGCAAACTTATCCTTAAGTCCCGGGATCTGTTGTCCTAGCATTAGATCTTCAAGGCTAATAACATTCCTTACTTCTTCATCTGAGATGGGATTTGGCTTTAAATAGGTAAGATTATGTTTAATTCCATCTGGACGCATAGATCCAATTAGAGCTTCTTTGCCAATAACGCTAAATAGTGACCCATCAGCAGCTGAAACTCTCTCAGCAATACTTAAGAATTGCTCATCAATCTTTGGGGTAGTTTCTTTAGATAGTTCCACAGCTATAGTTCCAGCGGAAACCATATTGCTAAGTGCTGAATGTTGTACATGCATCTTTGATCTTAATGATTCGCTATTCAATACATCTCCTTATTTACTTTTATACTCGCGCTCTATAACTATTATATACAATTTACAATTAGTTAGTTTTATTTCATTACTAGGTATTCTTCTAGAGGTCGCATATAATAGCTACTATGATAATGTCCGTTGAAATAAATGAAAAATCTTTCGGAAACAAGATTCTATATAAGGATCTTTCTTTTGAAGTCCAAGAAAATGAAAAAGTTGGAGTTATAGGAAGAAATGGTACTGGAAAGAGTACGCTTTTCAATATTATGATGGGTGAAGATAAGGATTTCTCAGGACATATAAAAATAAAGAAAGATACAGTTCTCATTGGATCCCGTCAGGAGCATCATGCCTTCGATGATAAAACAGTTCTAGAGTACATACAGGGTGACTTACCAGAATACGCTAGACTCACTCATATTATTGATACCTATCCAGACATCATGGGAGATGATCCTAAAAAACTAGCTGTATTTTCTGATGCGCTTGAAAGATTTGGGCAACTGGATTATTACGAAATAGAAGATGAGATTAAACAAGCATTTGATAATTACCAAATAGATGCCGATAAAATGCATCAAAAAGTTGGATCTTTAAGTGGTGGTCAGAAAAGAATGGTTGAGCTAATCAAAGTTCAGCGTAGTAGGGGAGATATAGCCCTAATTGACGAGCCTACAAACCACATGGACTATATTGCTAAGGCTTCATTCGTTAAGTGGATGAGAGGGGCAGAAGAATCAATTTTGGTTATTTCACACGACCGAGATGTTCTTAGTGTTGTTGATAGGATAATAGAGATCCGTGACGGTAAATGCTTCAGTTACAAAGGTAATTACGAGAGTTATCTAAAATCTAATACTAGTCAGATCACCAATCAGGTTAATGAATATGATATAACCCAAAAAAGAATTTTAAATCTAGAAGATGACATCATTCGCTTTAGGAGATTGAAAGAGAAGGCTAGGAATCCAGGAACTATTAAGCGATTTAAATCTCAGGAACAAAAAGCAATAACTGAGCTTAACTCACTTAAGAATACTAAGAAGCCATCTTTCTGGATTGACCAAGAGTCTGCAAGTAATATGAACACAAAGCTTGCTGCATCTTACGAAAAACATAAAGCCAAGAATATTAAAGTTACTGCGCGTAAGAAAGATGCAGTTGTAGATGGGCGTCGATTGCTTAAAGTAGATAAAATTAGTCTTGGATATAATGGTACGCCTTTGTTTTCAGATATAAGTTTCATGATGCATGAAGGTGAAAGGCTCAGGCTGAATGGTAGAAATGGTGCAGGTAAATCTACGTTGGTTCAGGCGATTATGGCCACAGCAAATTCTGAAAACCTCAGTTCAGACTGTTTTGCCGGTGTAATTGAAGTTGAGAAAGAAATTAAGATTGGACTATACGAACAAGAAATTAATCATCAATATTTAGAATTAACACTCGAAGATGCACTAGAGCAAATCCTTAGAGATAAGAAACAACCAATAAGCCAACAAAAAGTTAAGCAACTTATGAGTGACTATTTATTCAATCCAGCTACTGATGGAAAAATGACAGTCAGTAGATTGAGTGGTGGCCAGAAGGCTCGAATCCAGCTCATCTCGATGCTAATTAATGACCCGCAGATACTTATTTTGGATGAGCCAACAAATCACCTTGATCTACCAAGTATTGAGGAACTTGAAAATGCTATGAAGACTTATCATGGCGCAGTGATATATATTTCACACGACAGTTTCTTTGCCAATAAAATGGGCGGTGAGACTGTAAATGTTGCTTAGTTAGATTCAGTATTTTCAGGTAGAAAGATTGGGTTACCTTGAATATCATAGATGGCGACGCCGTTGTTAAAAGAATTCTTAATTAATTCAATCCTTTCAAGGTCGACAGCTATATTATTACCAACAATAATACCAGCAATCGTATTTGCAGGCATGCCAACGAGAATTGACGATAAGCGCTCGGCTTTTTTTGATCCTTTTTCTGCAGGCAGGGATTCGGGGTTAACTATTCCTTCAAATAATGCATCAGTATCGGGCTTATATGGATCAGCTTCAATTAGTCCCTGAACTTCTGGAATCTCAGAGTCAATGATTATAGAGATATAATCACCGCCTCTTTTTTCTGATGGTAGTTTTTTTGATTCCGCAGATTGCATTTTTAGGCTTGATGACTCCTCAGGGCTACTAATGAATTCTGTATATGACGCAATAGTTGAATCTTCGCGGACTTTATAGAAATCTGCGCAGTAATGTGTTTCTCCATCCTCAGGTTTGCCAAAAAATTCTCCACTCATGACACCATGCTTTGCAATACTATCTAAGTTTTCGATTGTGGTTCCGTGAATTAGTGTTCCCAGCGGTAATCTAGTGTTGCCAGAATTTAATCCGTTTCTAAGATTACTTACTAAACTTAAAGCAGATATCGTTTCAAAGTCATCCAGTTGAGTTTTGACAATCTCTAATTGTTCTGGCCCTAATTTTTTATCTTGATCTTCGTATTCGGGAAGTTTATATTCATGTGTCGGTAGAGTGAAGTCTTCTTGCATATGTATATTTTAATATTCTATTTGTTTATTAACAAATCATATTTAAGTAGTATCATTAGGCTATAAAATTACTCTAAAGTCCAAATCAGTGTATTATATATACAAGTTAATTTCTACTGGAGTATTTTAATATGCCTGAGGCTGATCCAAAAAATAGCCAATTAAGAGAAGCAACAAAAGATTATTTTTATAAAACTGCTGAAGCAATTCATAATCATTTTCCTGGTCTTACAGCCAATCAGCTCACAATGTTCAGGGCTGTTGCATCGATTGCTTCAACCGAAGCAATTATTAAGTCAGAAGATAAGCCTTATCGTAAGTTAGCTGGCGTTCTAGGATATATCGCATTCGAACTAGCTGATGGAGTTGATGGTAACTTGGCTAATATTAGAGCTATGGAAGTTAATGAGCCAACTAATCTTCGTGGTAATTTATACGATACTTTATCAGATAAGACAGTTGAAACCTATGATTGTTTCAGGGTTGCTTACAGATCTATGGAAAATGGTGATCGAATTGGTGCAATTCTCAATATATTAGCAGGTATAACTTCAGCACACCCCGCAACGGCTAGAGCCAAAGCTGAAGCAGAAAACATAGTAGTTAAAGAAAATGGCCTTGGAACTCGACCAGTTCGCTCAACTTGCATCGGCTTGAATATTGCATTTGGAAATAATAAGCATATATCAAGAGTTTTGGGTGCGACGATATTAGCCATGAATCTTCATACTACAAGATGCAGAATTTCTGCTCTAAGGGATGATGAGTCCAAGCACATAGTTGGCCCGCTTAATAACGATAGAAAACAGCTAGAAGCTAGGTTAAGATACCCATCTCTAGTTGCATTCTCTGCAATTTCAATAGGCATTGGTGCAAGTTTGCTAAAAAGAAATATCAATAGATAGATTAACAAACCTAAATTACTGTTATGATTAAGTCATGGCAATAGAAACCCCAAAATATAAAATATTGAAAAAAGTAGGTCGATTAGAGCTCAGAGAATATGAGCCATATATCAAAGCTAGTATTGAGGTTAACGCAGAAGGGTTCAATTCGGCAAGCAGTAATGCATTCGGCCAACTTGCGGATTATATATTCGGCAACAATACGAGCGCATCAAAAATAGCCATGACGGCTCCAGTAATAAGTGAGCAGAAATCAGTCTCCGAAAAAATTGCTATGACAACTCCTGTAGCATCAACAAAAATGAGTAACGGGATTTATGAAACTTCTTTTACTATGCCATCCGTATATACTATGACCACGTTACCTAAACCAAACAATAATTCTATAAAAATAAGCCAAATACCCTCACACAAATTAGCTGTGATTGGTTTTTCTGGCTATACTGGCGAGTCCAAGATAAACAATATGACATTAAAACTAAAACAGTGGGCAAAAGAAAATAATATAAAGTTATTTCAAGATTCAATTATTCTTAGGTATAATCCGCCATGGACTCCTGGCTTCCTAAGAAGGAATGAGATAGGCTTCAGAGTTAAAGGGTAGACTCTTAATTTATAGACAATGAGCCGATTGATCTTTTTGTTTCTAAGGCATTTCTTTTTTGTTTATTTCGAGTATTCTCTCCAACAACAGAAGCAAAAATTTGTAGAAGTTCAATATTTGGCACATTAAGCCCAGACCCTGTTGCTATCCAAATTTTTTTGTTATTTGATTCAGCAACATTCATGAAAAATAATTTTGAAATCGGATCTTCAAAAACTTTTTTTCGTCTGTTTTCTAAGACTCCCAAATTTGTTTGAAATACTTCATTAATCTCGGCCTGCATTAACTGCCCATCTTGTCGACATACTTCAATAACATCAGATTTGTCTCTGCTTACCAGCAATCTAGTTTTGTCATTTTGTTCAGTAGCATGTATCTGGATAACATCATTAAATAAAGGGGCACCTACATCTGCGATGCCTATCTTTATACTGTCTAATCCTTTAGAAATAAATGGAATTGATTCGTTTAGCATCAAATAATAATATTACATAATAAATTTATCGCAAGGTTAAGCGTTATAATCTGTACTTAATAAATAATTACAATATAGGCTTTCACTGAAGTACAATAAGTTTATGAATAAAAAAGGTAATCCTTTACTCGCGGTATTTTCGACAATATTCATAGACATGCTAGGAGTAGGTATTCTTATACCTGTTTTTCCCTTACTTGTATTACCGCATAGCCCATATCGCATAACCCCATCTGGCTGGAGTATAGCGGATGGTTTTATTTTACTTGGCTGGTTGAGCGCTGCTTATCCGCTTGCTCAGTTTTTTGCGGCTCCTATTCTCGGGCAACTATCAGATAGATATGGTCGCAAGATTGTGCTTACAGTTTCAATTATAGGAACTTCGGTATCTTATATATTATTTGCAATAGGTGTTGCTACGAAAAATATACCACTCATGTTTGCTAGTAGAATAGTCGATGGTATTACCGGAGGAAATATTTCCGTTGCGCAGGCGGTAATATCAGATATAAGTAATCCGAAAAATAGGGCACGAAACTTTGGACTGGTTGGTGCAGCATTTGGTCTTGGGTTTATTTTTGGCCCTTATGTTGGCGGTAAATTAGCTGATCCTCATGTTGTTAGCTGGTTCAGCGCTTCAACAGCTTTTTGGTTCACAGCTATCCTGTCTGCAATAAATGCATTGGTTGTCATTAAGTTCTTGCCAGAAACTATCAAGAAGAAAACTACTAAGTTTAAGATTCATATTTTAGAGTCATTCACTAACGTTATAAAAGCCTTTACGAATTCTGGCCTTAGGAACATAACTCCATCTACATTTCTATTCAATGCTGGCTTCACATTTTTCACTACTTTCTTCGCAATTTTTCTGGCCGTAAGATTTGGCTTTACGCAGGGTAACACCGGTGACTATTTTGCTTATTTCGGCGTATGGACTGCATTGGTTCAGGGCGGATTAATAGGCATAATATCTAAAAGGTTCAAAGATTATCAGGTTCTTAGGTACAGCTTTTTTGGCGCAGGGATAACGTTACTTTCATATCTTTTAATACCGAACGGTCAGCATAAATGGCTATTCGTAATCCCTCCGATCTTAGCACTATTTATAGGTCTATGTAACGCATTTCTTCCTACAATTGTTAGCCGAGTTACGCCTAAAGAAATTCAGGGTGAGTCTCTTGGAATCAATACTAGTGTTAGTGCTTTGGCACAGGCTATTCCAGCAATTATAGCCGGCTACGTAGCAACTATTAATACATCTGCTACGGTGATTACTGCTAGTCTGCTCATAGGATTATCTGGATTATTATTCTGGATTATATTTAAACCTAAACGGTACACAAACGAATAGTTAACGATCTATTGAAGTATTATTTAGCAGCAAGAGTGCCTGCAAAGATTTGCCAGGCAAGAAGAGATTTAGCTACAAAACTTAGGATAATGTATGCCTTTTCACCACGAAGGTAGTTAGCCCATTTTCCTTTTGCCCGATACTGTAAGAACTGGACAATCGCAAAACAGTTAAATAATAGGAAGAGGGAAATTACTATTCCGTAAACGAATCCTGGTGCTCGTGTACTCGAGGTGTTCATCGGAGTAATGAGTTGAACGGTGAATATTATCCAAGGAATGATGCCTGCAATACAACCGAATATAAAGGGTAACCACTGCTTATCACCCGGCTTAGCATATTTCTCTTGTAGCCAGCCGAAAAGGATCATTGAAACGTTTACGCCACACACTGCAAGTAGGGCTGCGTAATCACTTATACCGTTAAGCTGTGCAATAGCGAATATCATGATCGTAGAACTTAAAGAATATTCAACCCATCTGAAATAATTTCGTTTATTCTTTAATCCTTCAATGTATCTTGGAAAAACATATTTTGATGCTATCAAAAAATGAAAGAAGGCCGATAATGCCAAGAACAGCCCAATCGTATATGCCATTCTAACTGAAAACAAAGTTATCGGCCCAGTTGATAGGTTCGATCCCGGAGGGCCTGTCATGTAGGTAGCTACTACAGGAAGTGAAAAATTATTTGCAAGTAAAACCACCCCAATTAACGAAAGGAAGTGAAGGCTACCTGCTCGAATGTTCCATTTTCTAAGTTTTTTATAATCTATGTCACTTGTATTTTTAGTCTTATTCATACCAAAATTATATCATAAGCATTAATTTAATATATACCTCGTAGTCCAGCAGATCATTTTAATAAAATTAAAGTTAAATAAAAAAGTACTACGGAACAATGCCGTAGTACTTACAAATCGTGGCTGAGCGTACTGGTCTAGAACATTATTACAGGGGTGAACAATAATCAGACACTAATGCCTGGACTTGTTTCGATGAATATACCCTAAGTTCTTAAAACGAGACAAATGAGACACCTATGAACCTTTTATTCTTAAATTCCTCATCTTAATAAAATGTGAGGTGGCTTCCATGTATTTCACATATTCACCTACATCGTTAGGTATTGGTGAAGAGGCAAAATTATTGAAAGGAACGGCGATATTGACGGAAGTATAGTCATCAGATACCGCATCCTGGAGTAAAAAGAACTCAATATATTCCTTAAAGCCACCGAATATATCAAAGAAATCCTTATATCGTGTAAGTAAAGCGTCTAACGGGCTGCTTTCTCCCAGGTAGAAGCGCCGAATGCACTCGATAGTTAAATCTAAACGGTCTACTATTTTTCTGTTGAAGCCTCTTTCGGCATTAATAGTAGCCATTTTATTGATTTGATTACTAGGCCATATAACTATTCCACCAATTGAGTCTGATAAATGTACGAATTTATCAATCTGCTCACGGGGGATCTGAGCGATTATATGTTCAAGTCTTTTCCAGGTTGAAAAGGTTGGTACTGCTCGATCACTTGAAAGAATAAATTCGCCAAGTTCAGACTTATGGTATAAACGATTGTTACTTATTTTCGTGAGAGTAAACATTTGCCCACTCGGCAAAGGTTTACTCCATAAAATACGATGATACTCTTGGAGTGTTGGACTATACCTATCCGAGTCCCGTCCATTCACTTCAGTTTGAAAATCAAAATTCGTATCTATCATCACTTAACTATATTCCTTAATTTCTATTAAACGCTTCTATTATAAGTAGTAAAAACGATAAAATTGTAGTATTTGTTATAAGAATATGCGGATTAGTTAATCTATAACAGATTGAGTTTGAATAAAATGCAATACGGTCATATTTGGTGCAAGTCTTGGCTGGGAATGAGGGATTCGAACCCCCGATCACGGGACCAGAACCCGTTGCCTTACCACTTGGCCAATTCCCATTAACAGATGGTATTATACCTAAATTTAATTATTTATCATACATTTTATTTATGTTATAATGGTAATACTTTAATAATTTAAAAATATATAGAGTGTAGGGAGAGTTCTAGCTCATCGATCTACCGGCAACCTGCTTTAATAAAGTGTTGGTGCTCCATCTAGCCCGTCCATGAAGACGGGGAAGATATTTGCAAATGCAGACTCCTTTCTCGTCTAATTCGGACAGAAAGGTTTTTTTATGTCAAAAAAGGTAAAATATTTTGCAAGCGAGTCAGTTTGTTCGGGGCATCCAGATAAGGTTTGTGATCAAATAAGTGATTCGATTCTTGATGCGGTACTAGCTAAAGACCCAAACGGTCGAGTAGCCGTTGAGGCTCTTGTTGCCAATGATCATATAGTTCTCGCAGGAGAGGTGTCATCATCCGCAAAAGTGGATTTTGAAAAGATTGCCAGACAAACAATCAAAGAACTTGGGTATATTCACCCTGAATGGGGCTTTAGCTATGAATCTCCAATCGAAAACTATATACACACTCAGTCAATCGAGATTGCGGTAGGAGTAGATAATGACGGTGCGGGAGATCAAGGCATGATGTTTGGATTCGCAGTTAATGAATCTGAAGAATTTATGCCACTTCCAATCACGATTGCGCATGAGTTAACGGCCCTAATTGACGAATCTCGCGAGAATAAAAGCATAAAATATTTAAGACCAGATGGGAAAGCCCAGGTGGTTGTTAAATATGACGAAAATGATAATCCAATAGGAATTGAGCACGTTACTATAGCAGTCCCTCACAATGAGAATATAAAACTTAATCAAGTTAGAAAAGATATTACTGATAAGGTCATAAATCCGATACTGGATAAATATGGCTATACGATATCTAGCGATAAAATTGTCATAAATGGTACTGGTGTCTGGAATACTCCTGGACCAAGCTCAGATTGTGGCCTCACTGGAAGAAAGATTGTTGTTGATGGCTATGGAGGGTATTCAAGAGTCGGTGGCGGGGCATTCTCTGGTAAAGATCCAAGTAAGGTGGATAGATCTGGTGCCTATGCTGCCAGATATATTGCTAAGAATATAGTAGCTAACAAGCTTGCCGATAGAGTGGAAGTGAGCCTTGCTTACTACATTGGCGCAAAGTATCCGGTGCTATCTGAAATTAATACTTTTGGAACTGAGAAGATAGATATTGAAAAGCTTAATAAGATTGCTGCTCAACTGCTCTCCCCATCTGTCAAAAATATTGTTGACAGTCTCAATTTGAAAAGACCTATATATAAGCAGACTGCTAGAAACGGTCATTTCGGTAAGAAAGATTTTCCATGGGAAAAAGTTTCAAAAATATTGACAAAATTTGACTAAAGCATAAGCTATAAGTAGGAAGTGTGAGGCTTCCCCAAAAAAAATAAGACTCGGGCAGAAAGCTCGGGTCTTTTTTAGTTAACTGGTATAATTAGCTTATGAATATAGTGGTTATTGTTCTCGGAGGGTTTTGTATTTTTCTAACCCTGTATATAATTTTCAAACTCAAGAACCAAAATGATGGTGGTTCAAGCTTGATGCTCAAACAAGATTTAAACGTTTTAAGTGAAAATGTAACTAAACTCAGAGAGGGTTTAGAGAATCAGCTTGCTGAGAGATTCGATAAGAACCATGCACTTATGAGTAGTTCAATTCAAAAACAATTTTCTGAAAGCTCAAAACTAATTGCAGACGTTACCGAAAGACTAACCCGACTAGATGAAACTAATAAAAGAGTTGTCGGAGTAGCTGATGATCTTAAGACCTTGCAAAATGTTCTTCAGAATCCAAAACAAAGAGGAGTTCTGGGTGAATACTATCTTTCTTCGGTTCTCGAAAATGTACTTCCTCCGGGAGGCTTTAAGCTTCAACATAAATTCAAAGATGGCGAGATAGTTGACGCTGTAGTAGTCCTAGATAAGGGTAAGCTATTACCAGTGGATAGTAAATTTAGTCTAGAAAATTATAATCGGCTAATTGATGAAAAAGATAAAGATAATAAAAGTACATTTAATGCATCATTTAGGTCAGATCTGAAAAAGAGAATTGATGAAACTTCGAAATATATCAGACCTAGCGAAGGAACTATGGACTACGCATTTATGTTCATACCAAGCGAAGCCATTTACTATGATCTATTAATAAATAAAGTTGGTAGCTCTGGTGCAAATGCTAGTGACTTGATCGAATATGCCTTTAGACAGAAAAATGTAATTATTGTCAGCCCAACAACATTTATGGCATATCTTCAAACAGTACTTCAGGGACTTAGAGGACTTGAAATTGAGGAGCAAGCAAAGGAAATACAGGAAAGGGTTGGCCAGCTAGGTCGACATTTAGTTGCCTACGAAGGTTTTATGCAAAGTCTTGGAGGCAGTCTTAGAACCACGGTCAATCACTACAATAAGGCTCATCATGAACTTGGTAAAATAGATAAAGATATTGTCAAAATAAGCGGTGGTGAAAAATCTGTTGATCCAATTTTTCTAGATAAGCCTAGCTTAGAAGAAGATTAGTTACTAGATAGCAGGTCTATAGTTAGGGCCGCTGTCCAGGAAAAATTATCTATACCCAACGGTCGCCCATCGATTGGATCAAAATATTCTGAGAAACCACCAGCTTCAACGAGCTCTAGTGTCTTTTTTATTAAAATATTTGCATGATCTTCAAATCCATAATTTTTAAGCCCCTGTATTATTAGCCAATTCATATTTATCCATGTAGGACCTTGCCAATAGTTCATAGGACTAAACCATTCAGAGCTAACTGGAACGGTAGGTATTGGAAAAGGTACACTGAATTTATCATGTGACTCTAAAGTCTTTACCAGGTGTTTAGCTCTCTCTTCACTAATTGTCCCGCTATACAATGGCAGTAACGAGGATATGGAGGGTACCTTAATTAATTTATGGGTTTCAAATCGTCTAGAGAAATATTCAGCATTTTCTTCGTCCCAGAGATTTTCAAGAGCGCTTTGAGATTTTTTAATACTGGTTTTTAGATTTTTAGGAAGCTCCTTCTTAATTTCACTAGCAATCTTTTCTAAATAAGTATTAGCCCGGATTAGTATGGAATTGAAAGCTAAGTCCTCAATCGCAAATGAATTATGGCCTAGTATTTTACTTGTATCATATTGCTTACTTCTCATTCTTTTCTGAAGACTATATAAGCTCAATGCATCAGTATTGCTCATTCTTTCTGACTTATTTACAAATTTTGTATCAACTCTGAAGAAGCCGTAGAGCTTATCTAAATGAATTTTCTGCATAGAATGAATCCAGCTTGGAGTAAAGTTTTTATGAAGTTCATCCATCCAAGGAGGGGAGTTATCCATTCCTGATTCATATGGGTGTAATAATAAAACTAATCCTTCTGAGTGCGGATCTCGGTCACTATAAAGCCACTGATGATAATTGGCTATATGCTCATACATCATATTGAACCAAATTTTACGTTCAGCTTTATCTAATTTTTCGCCTACTTTAAAGACAGCTTCAGCCAGCATTGGAGGTTGAGTAATTCCACTAGTTACTACATCGTCCGGAGAAAATGGACTAACTTGAGATCTCCAAATATTAGAAATTTGTTTTCCCTTGCTGTTGTCTGCGAAAACAATATTAGGGATCATTCCGTTTCTCCATTGACCTTTAACTAAGTTAACTAGCTCAGTTTTTGCTCTTTCTGTGTCTATATGCCTAAGACCAATAGCAATAAAACAGCTATCCCAAAACCATTGATGAGGATACAGAATTCTAGAAGGCATTGTCATGCCGTTCTTAGAATTTTGATCCAATACTATGGTAGCTTCTTCGATCAATTCATCTTTTATTTTTTCGTTTTTCATATCGAACATACTTGCTATTCTTATTATAAACCAAAAACTGAAGTTATTTAGGCAATAAAAGATTTTTAGCATATTCTTTTGCTGGTATACTTTAGCTATAAGCTATGAACTATTCATATCCAGAAATTCAAGATGTTGCTGTTAAGTTGAAAGACCCGGCAAGAATTACCCAAGAAGGTAAGACTATTTTGCGTGCTCCAGAGTTTAATGCATTATTCTCAAAGCTCAAAAACATGGATTCTGAAAATCGAGCAAAATTCGGTAAAGAAATTAATGATTTAAAAAATGAACTTGAATCGATAATAGAGGATATTACAAATAGCTCATCAGAAGTCCAGCAAATTGACGTAACTGCACCTACAGACTTAAATATTTCCACAGATCACCATCCAAAACTACTTTCATCATCACACGGAAGCAAACATCCACTAATGGTCGAACTAGACAAGGTTTTGGATATTTTCTACAGAATGGGCTTCACAGCGGTTGAGTCTAGGCAAATTGATGACGATTACCACATGTTTGAAAGCCTTAATTTTCCAGAGGGCCATCCTGCAAGAGATGACTTTGATACATTCATGACCACTGATGGTTTGATTGCTCCTGCTCAAACTTCAACCATGCAAAACAGAATCCTTAAAGCTGGCAAGGATTCTCTAGTTAAAGGCAATCCAATAGCAACTGTAGTCCCTGGTCGAGTATTCCGAAATGAAGACGTTGATGCCCGTCATGGCCATACTTTTTATCAGCTTGAGGGTATTTATGTAAATAAAGGCGTTAATACAGGACATCTAATATCTACATTCAAGACATTTCTAGAAGAGTATTACGGGCAAAAAATGGAGCTAATACTCCAGCCATTTTATTTCCCATTCACTGAGCCAAGTTTTGAGTTTGTTTTGTCTTGTCCTTTTTGTCAGAAAAAAGGATGTAACATATGTAGCCAAACTGGCTGGATAGAACTTGGTGGGTGTGGAATGATTCACCCGAATGTTCTTAAAATGGCAGGTATTGATTCTGAAGAATATACAGGTTTTGCCTGGGGATTTGGAATTGATAGATTGGTGATGATGAAATACGGGATTGAAGACATTAGGCATTTCATGAGCGGAAAAATAGAATTTTTGAGGCAATTTTAATGAAAATTAGTTTGAATTGGATAAAAGAGTTCACTGACGTTAATCTTTCTATTGAAGAGTTAATCTCTAAAATTGGAACTCAGTTAGGTGCTGTTGAAGAATTCGAATATCTTGGAGATAAATACCAGGGAATAGTCATAGTAAAGGTCGTAGACTGTAATAAGCACGAACAAGCCGATAAATTGAACGTTTGTAGGGTTGATGATGGCGGATATATTAAGGATGTCCAAAGAGATGAGCAGGGCTTAATTCAGGTAGTATGTGGCGCTCCAAATGTTCGAGCAGGAATGCTGGCTGTTTGGATTCCTCCAAAGGCTACAGTGCCGTCTACTTTCCATAAAGATAAGTTTGTTTTAGAAGCCAGAGAGCTCAGAGGAATTGTCAGTAACGGAATGCTCGCTAGTCCTAAAGAATTGGCATTTGGTGATTCGCACGAAGGCCTTCTAGAAATAGATACAGATATCAATCCAGGCACAACTCTAATTGATGCATATAAATTAGATGACTATGTGATTGATTTAGAGAATAAAATGTTTACACACCGACCGGATTGTTTCGGTATTTTAGGTATAGCTCGTGAAATTAGCGGAATTCAAGATATACAATTTGTTTCCCCGCAGTGGTATAAAGAAAATATCGAAGGCCCAATCAACAACGGAACTCTAGCTCTAGAAGTCGACAATCAGGCTCCTGAATTGGCTCCAAGATTTGTTGCTTATTCTGTTTCCGGTGTTGAAATTAAACCTAGTCCATTATTTATGCAATCAATGTTAAGTAGAATCGGTATTAGGCCAATAAATAACATTGTCGACATAACCAACTATATGATGACTCTAACTGGTCAACCATTGCATGCTTATGATTATGACAAGGTCACCTCGAGAAATGATGGTCGTGCAGAAATTATAATTAGAAGAGGCATTAATGATGAAAAACTAACTCTTTTAAGTGGTAAGGAAATAGCACTTAAAGAAAGCGACATAGTTATAGCTATAGATGATGAAGCGATAGGGTTAGCTGGAGTTATGGGTGGTTCAACAACTGAAGTAGATGAAAATACTAAAAATATTATTCTCGAATGCGCCAATTTTGACATGTATACAATTCGAAGAACATCAATGGATTATGGTTTATTTACCGATGCCGTAACTAGGTTCACTAAGGGCCAAAGCAAAAGACAGAATTTAGCTATTGCCCTAAAGACTCTAGAAATGATTCAGGATCTCAGTGGCGGAAAACTGGCCTCGGAAATAATAGACAATAACTATACTGCCCAGGAAATCTCACGAGTTTCTATTTCAACTGACTTCATTAATTCAAGACTCGGTATGAAATTAGCATCTGAAGAAATCCAGAGACTGCTCGCTAATGTAGAGTTGATCGTTGAAAAAGAAAATGACAACTTTAGTATTGAAGAATCATTCTGGAGAACCGATATTGAAATTAAAGAAGATATTGTAGAAGAAGTAGGAAGATTGAACGGATACTTTAAACTTCCCCAAGATCTACCATATAGGCAAATTAAACCATCAATGGTTGGCGAACAGCTACAGACAGCTTCAAGAATTAGAGATTTGCTCTCAGCTGCAGGAGCTAATGAAGTTTTATGCCATAGTTTTGTTCATGGTGATTTGCTTAAAAAATCTCATCAAGATTCTAGCCTAGCTATTGAAATAAATAATGCAATCAGTCCTGATTTGCAGTATTACCGTCTCAGCATTACTCCGAGTATATTAGAACTAATATATCCAAATCTAAGATCTGACTATTCTGATTCTGACAATAAATCGTTTGCACTTTTTGAGATTGGAAAAAGTCATAACAACCAAGACAAGGATGAAGATAATCTACCATTAGAGAACACAACCCTAGGCCTAGTATTCGCAGCAGATTCCAAAACAGCTAAGAGGCATTTTGAGGGTGCTGCCTATTACCAGGCTAAAGAGTACTTATCTTATTTACTTGAAAAACTCGGTCTTCCGCTACAGTTTTTGCCACTCAATGATTCCAAGGATTATTTAAAAGATGACATTTGGTTCAAGCAATTAGTAGAACCATATGAGGACAAAAGAAGCGCATTGTTAGTTATAGGAAAAAAACCCGTAGGAGTAGTCGGTGAGTATAAGAATAGCGTAAAAACTTCTTTGAAGCTGCCAGATTTTACTGCTGGTTTTGAACTAAAGCTTTCAACTCTAGACAATGTTAATTCAGAAACAACATATCTACCATTACCTAAGTTTCCTAAAATTCATCAGGACATCTGCTTAAAAGTCGATACTAAAATTACCTACGATTATCTCTTCACTCGTATATGGGATAAAATTGAAGCTTCTAAACCAGATAAAACCTCCTTTGGCTTAAAACTTGTAGATATATTTCAAAAAGAAGACGACTTGGATAATAAGCAAATCACCTTTAGGCTTACAATTAGTGCATACGATCGAACCTTAACTACTGAATCGGTAAATGAACTATTAGATGGAGTCGCATCGACCCTCGAAAAAGAAATAAGCTCTAGTCGAATATAAGTTATTGACATAATTTGTATAAAGTTATATTATATCCTAGCTTTTTGAGGTCGAGTTTTAATTCCCTCAAATAATGCACATTGACAAGTGAGTAGTGTTAGGCAGTTTTATCTGGAAGATATATTCTAATATTTTTCTAATATAACTGCCTAATTAGATCATCGATTTAAGACAATTTATCTTTCTAAATATTTTATATTTGAAAATTCAATTCTCTATCCAAACCATCCAAACCCAACACAGAAAGTTGAGCATTCAATGCCCAATGTTACCTGCAGTAAGTGCAAGGGAACCGGTAAGATCGGAGCTTTCGGTCTTGTCTGTCCTTCTTGCCGTGGCAAGACCAGGGTTGCACCCTGTCCGGCCTGTCGTGGTACTGGTAGTGAAGGAACGTGGGGAACGAAGCGCAAGTGTGCACGTTGCCGCGGAACTGGAACTGCCTAGACAGGTGGTAATTGGACATCGATGGTCGTCGATTATTTAGGTCTAACCTATCTAAAATCTTCTACTACTCCTTGTCCTTTTACCAGATAAAAATGAATTTTTTATGTGTTGAAAGTATTTCTAGGCAGAAATAAATGCCTAGTCTATAATGTACCTTATGAGGATTGCATCTAGACTTATCATGGTTCGGAATAACCAGCTACTTGTTATGCACCGTAATAAATTCGGCAGTGAGTACTACGCACTTATAGGTGGTGGAGTAGATCCTGGCGAAAATCCAATGCATGCACTTACAAGGGAAGTTAGGGAAGAAACGGGGCTCATGATAGCCAACCCTAAACTTGTTTATATCGAAGAAGCTGGCAAGCCATATGGAACGCAGTACATTTTTACTGCCGATTATGTGAGCGGTGAACCAGTACTTTCTCCAGATTCCGATGAATCAAAGATACACAATCTCGGCAGCAATCTTTATAAGCCTGAATGGCTAGATATTGATAGGCTTCCAAGCGTGCCTTTTCTTAGTAAAGAGTTAAAAAACTTGCTAGTAAGGGATTTAAAAGATGGTTTTCCGAATGAACCAATTAAGTTTAGTTCCAGTGCAAATTATGAAGAATCAAATGAATTAAACGGAGAACAGTATGGGAAAAACTAAAACATCGCACAGAATTTTCGCGCTAACCTTGGCAATTCTTTTTTTTGTAACAAGCTTCGGATTTACTTTTTTAATTCTATGGCAAATGCACCAGCAAAGTAATGCAGATAAAGCTGCCACATCATCTCAGTCAACTAAACAAGGAGCAAATAAAGTGAGTCAAAAAAGCAATAAACTTCAGGGAACTCAACTGGCTAATTTTACGCCCACAACTTCAATCGCTAGTCTTCAGACAACTGACTCTGTAGTTGGAACTGGTACTGCTGCCACAGCTACAAGTACAGTAACAGTAGATTACACTGGCGCCGTAGCAGGTACTGGGATCGTATTCCAGAGTTCACTTGATAGCGGTCAGCCAGCTACATTCGGACTTAATCAGGTCATAAAGGGTTGGAGTGAAGGAATCCCAGGTATGAAAGTTGGCGGAACGAGAAGATTGTTAATACCAGCAACTCTTGCATATGGAGCAAATCCACCAAGTGGTTCAGGAATTAGTCCTAACGCAGATCTAGTCTTTGACGTTACTCTTAAAAGTGTCAAATAATACTTAAATCTTGTAAAAAACACAATATATAGTGCTATTGCTAAATCTATAGCCGCTATATATAATTTAAATACAATCTTAAAAAATCTAAACAAAAGGGAATAAAATGGTCAAAAATATCACTATCTTCACTACAAACACCTGCGCATATTGCGTAATGGTTAAGAAGTATTTGTCCAATAAGGGAGTTGGCTATGATGAAGTTAATCTTGACCAAAACCCTGAAAGACAGGCTGAAGCCCAAAGACTCAGTGGAGCTTTAACAGTTCCCGTTACTGTAGTAACTCACCAAGATGATACTCAAGACGTAATCGTTGGTTTTAATTTGGGCAGATTGGCGCCTGCGGTTAGCTAGTGGAAGAACTTAGCAAGAACCACGAAGTCATTATGATAGGTGCTGGCCCTACAGCACTTACTGCAGCAATTTATACAACTCGAGAAGACATTGAGACTCTTTTATTCGAAAGAGGCGCTATAGGCGGTCTTGCGGCCGTTACCGATCACATAGATAATTATCCAGGATTTCCTGATGGAGTTGATGGTCTCGTTCTCGCAGACTCGATGCGTAAGCAAGCCGAGCGATTTGGTGCAAAAATTGAACTTGGTGAAGTTACTGGAATATCCAAAGTTAAAGATGGCATAAAATTAGCAACCACTAGTGGAGATATGCACACTAAAGCTTTGCTTATAGCTACGGGAAGCGATTATAAGAAAATTGGTGTTCCCGGAGAACAAGAATATTACGCCAGGGGAGTTCATTACTGTGCTACTTGTGATGGTGCTTTCTACAGAGACAAGCGGATAGTAGTGGTTGGTGGCGGAAATTCAGCAGCTCAGGAAGCTGTATTCTTAACTAGATTTGCCACACATATAGATATGCTTGTTAGAGCTGATCATTTTAGAGCATCGGATGTATTACAAGAAGAAGTCGCAAAACATAAAGACAAAATAACAGTTCACTTTAATACTACAACTGATGAGATTGTTGGTGTTGATGGAAAAGTCATAAAGGTCGTTGGTACCGATAAGGTTTCTGGTAAGAAAAAAGATTTCATGACAGATGGAGTATTTATTTTTGCTGGCTTAAATCCAAATACAAAATTTTTGAATGGTACTGGCATCGAGCTTGATGCTATTGGTCTTATAAAAACTAATGATGATCTAATGACAAATATTAAAGGCGTGTTTGCCGCAGGTGACGTTAGACATGGTGCTACTATGCAGATTGCTAGTGCAACAGGTGAGGGTGCAACTGTAGCACTTCGGATAAGAGAATATTTAGAAGGCCACAAAGTCATAAACGAGTAGATTTTTGCATATTCATGCTATAAATATAATATGAATTACAGATATAACTTCGAGGCTCTAGACTCTGGCGCTAAAGCGGTGTTTGTCAATTTGCCTCATTTTAGAACCACTTCTATTAGAATTGTTGTAAGATCCGGTGCTATGAGTGAAAACAAGAATAATGCTGGATCTGCTCATTTTCTCGAACATATGACTTTTGCAGGCACTGAAGATCTTCCCAGTGAAACAATTGGCAATAGATATGCCAGTGATCATGACATATTTCAAAATGCTTACACTCATACTGATCACACAACCTACGTTACGGATGGCTATGATTTCGACTCAACTGCTTTTTTGATAACACAAAGAGTCTTTAAGGCTTCACTACCAAAAGATGAATACGAAAAGGTAAAAGAAGCGGTGATTACAGAGATATCTAGCAATCTTGCAGACCCATATCTAAACTCTAGAATAAAGCAATGGAAAACAGTTTTTGGCGATGATGCAACTGGGAAAATTTCTGGAGAAGTCGAGGATATTGAAAATATGACTTATGAGAATTTGCTGGATTTCTATGATAAAAATTATAAATTGGAAAATTGTTGGATTGTAGTCTGCTCTAGCGAATCAATCAATTCGCAAAGAAAGAAAATGAATAAACTACTTAGTGATGTTAAGAATCGTTCGAATAAGAAGCCCTCTAAGTTCAGAGACTTCAGTTTTAACCCTAACAACAATAAGTACTCATTGGATATAGTAGATGTGCCAAAATCTGCAACAACTTTAGTAACCCTTTACTACCCATTAAAGGTCCCAGAGAATGCTACGGTACGAGTTTCTAATAATATTGTTGCTAAAGGTTTATCTAATTTTTTGCATTCTGTTTTAAGAACAGACCTAGACTTGGTTTACGAGGACATTGTCGGTATAGATGTTGAAACAAACTTATCTTTCGATAATGCAAAAAAGACATTTTATTTTTATATATCCACAGAAGCAGTTGAGGCAAATGTAATTAAAGTGCTTGATGCAATTATAGGTAAAATAATAAATGTGGATATCCCAGACCATTGGATTAAATCAGCAATTGACGGTACAATTCGCGAACCTGACTATATTCTGCAGAACAATCCAGAATCTACCGCTAATAGCATAGTCGATAATCTTTTTTATAATGGTTCAGATTACGTCGATTTTTTTGAAGAAAAGGAAATTGCTAAAAGTCTTTCGGTTAGCGATATTCAAAAATTAAAAAAAGAAATACTGTCTACAAAGCCGGTAATAACCGCATCAAGTCCTAGTCAAAAAGTACTAGATGATATTAAGGAATGGGCTGATAAGCTCAAATAAATGTTTCAATTCGATTAATCGGTAAGACTACAGGCTTCCCGGCAACTTAGATATACCCAGGGAAGTAATCACAAACTAGGCTATTCTTGTTTACGCCCATGTCTTCAAACTCTTTTTTAAACTTTTCAACCATCGGTTCAGGCCCTGAAATGTAAATCAAACAATCCATATTTTTTATGTCTTTGAATATTTCGCTAATATCTAAAAATCCAGTTTTACCTTTGTAATTCATTGGAGCATTTTGTAACACTGGAAATAAATTGCTACCCAAGTAAGCCTCAAGCTCTTTATTAAAGACTAATTCATCACTGCTTCTAGTTCCGTAATATAGCCTAATATCTCTCTTTTGTTTAGTGGCTATAAGGTGAGAAATTATGGAGTGAAATGGTGTTATTCCAATTCCACCAGCTATGAATACCAAAGGGATATTTTCGTTCTTCGGCAAAACGAAGTCGCCCATCGCGTCACTAATTTTAATTTCCTGACCTTTTTTCATTGAGCGAAGTGATTCTTTGAAACTGCTTCCTCTACTGTCAGCCATTCTAGTAGTAATGGAAAAAAAATCATTGAGTTCGGGGGCTGAACTAATAGTAAACCACCTCTTTGTACCCCTACTATCAGGATTACTGTTACTTAGATGAACCTCAACGAATTGTCCGGCCGTAAAGTCTATTTTTTTCTCTGGATGGAAATAAAATGAATAAATATTATTAGCTTCTTTAACTACGTGGTCTAACTTAGCTGTAATCATATTTATAGTATAACAATCTTTGTAGTTTTTGGATGTTGGTATAATGAGATAGAATATTATAAATAGATAACTAAATAAGGAGTCCAGATGAGCGACAAAGTATCTTACGGAAAAGAAGCCCCAGAAAATATCAATGTAGTTATTGAGATTCAAAAAGGATCTCGCAACAAATATGAGATGGATAAAGACACTGGAATGTTAACGCTAGATAGAGTTAATGGAACAATGCTTGGATACCCAGCAGACTACGGATATGTTCCTGGTACATTATGCGAAGACGGAGATCCATTAGATGCACTCCTTATTATCGATGAATCAGTTCCACTCGGAGTCGTAGTTCCTTCAAGACCAATTGGAGTTTTGTACATGGTAGATGACGGAGAAGGCGATGAAAAACTTATTTGTGTTGCTAAAGATGATGTCACTATGAGCCACGTAAAGACTTTAGAAGATTTGGGTCCTAACTTTAAGCCAATGATTGAGCATTTTTACTCACAATATAAGGCCTGGAAAAAAGACTGGTCAGGAACTAAAGTTGAGTTTAATGGGTGGGGTGATGAACTTGCTGCCAAAAAAGTTATATCAGATTCAATCACTAAGGCAGAATAACTCCTAAAATCCTTGTACATTAAGGCTTATGCTTTTACAATATATCTAGATTAGATATAGATTAAAAGAAAGGCTCCTTCATGAAAACAAAAATTGGCATCAACGGCTTCGGACGTATTGGTAGGAATGCCTTTAAAATTGCTTTCACTCGAACTGATATTGATATCGTTGCAATTAACGATTTAACAGATACGAAAACTCTAGCACACTTACTAAAATATGACTCTTCTTACGGTATATATGATCAAGAAGTTACCTTCGACGATGAAAATATCATAGTTAATGGCGAGAAAATAAAGGTACTAGCCATTAAAGATCCTCTTGAACTTCCTTGGAAAGACATGGGGGTAGACATAGTAATTGAGTCTACAGGCCTATTCGTCGACCCTGAAAAAGCTAAGGCTCATATAACTGCTGGTGCCAAAAAAGTTGTTTTAAGTGCTCCAGCCAAAGGCGACGGTGCAACTACAGTTGTGCTAGGAGTTAATGAAGATGCGCTGGAAGCGTCCAGTGACATAATTTCTAATGCTAGCTGTACGACCAACTGTATTACTCCAGTGGCTTCTGTAATAGAGCAAGCGTTTGGAATAAAGAAAGCGATGATGACCACAGTTCACAGCTATACAGCCAGCCAGAAACTCCAAGACGCTCCTGCAAAGGATTTGAGAGAAGCGAGAGCTGCAGCTGAAAACATTGTTCCAACCACTACAGGCGCCTCAAAGGCTGCTGCCAAAGCATTGCCGGCCCTAGAAGGAATATTTGGCGGTCTTTCAATTCGTGTACCAACCCCAGTAGTTTCTTTGAGTGATTTTGTGATTATCACAAAAAAGAAAGTTACAGTTGAAGAGGTTAACGAAGTGTTTAAAAAAGCCGAAAAAGAACCATATTACCAGGGTATATTAGCTACAACTAGCGAAGAGCTTGTGAGTAGCGATTTTATCGGCAATAGCCATTCTTGTATTATTGACCTAAATCTTACAGCCGTTGTAGACGGAGATATGCTTAAAGTTGTCGCTTGGTACGATAACGAATGGGGCTATTCAAATAGACTAATTGAAGTTGTCGCTGATACGGCAAAAATATTAAACAAGTCAGTATAACAATGAAAATATTTTTAGGTTCTGACCACAATGGTTACCAGCTTAGGACTAAGATTAATAAGCTACTTATTAGTAATGGTTATGATGTTGTGGATGAAGGAGATAAATCCCCAGATCCTAAAGATGACTTCCCAGTATTTGCATCTAAAGTAGTTAGAGATATGCTTGCGAGTGATGAGAATGAGCCAATGGGAATCTTGATCTGCGGAAGCGGCCAAGGTATGGCCATGGCAGCCAATAGGTTTAGAGGGATTAGAGCTAGCGTTGTTTGGGATTTAGAAGAGGCCCGATCTTCAAGAAATGACGATGATAGTAATGTCTTGTGTTTACCTGCAAGGCTGATTGATGAAAATCATGCTCTTAATATAGTTGAGACATGGCTAAAGACTCCTTTTGCTGGAGCAACTAGGTTTAATAGAAGAATTAATGAATTAGATAGGCTAGGTTAATATGTCAGTTATTTGTCCAACCATTACAGCTAACTCAGAACAATACGAATCATATATTTTGGACTATAGTAAATTTGCTAAAAGGCTTCATGTAGATCTTAGCGATGGTAAATTTACTCTAAATGAAACTATAGGAATTGATGAAGTTTACTGGCCCTGGAATATTCCTGTAGACCTACACTTAATGTATGAAAAACCGGGTGATTTTATAGAGCAGTTAATTGCACTCGCACCATCAATCGTTATTATTCATCCTGAATCTGAAGTTGATGTTATAGACTTCAGCCAAAAGATGAAGAAAAATAATATAAAAACTGGCGTGGCCTTAATGCCAGATAAATCTGCAGAATCACTGCAGGAATATTCTGAATTTATAGACTATATTCTTATCTTTTCCGGCAGATTAGGTTTTTATGGTGGCGTGGCAGACTTGAAGCTTGCATCTAAAATTGACGATCTCAAAAAACTCTATCCTGGTAAAGAAATTGCTTGGGATGGCGGAATCAATGACGCTAATATTAAATCTTTGATAAAGTCAGGCGTCGATGTACTCAACGTTGGAGGTTTTATCGCTGGAGCTGAAGATAAGCATGGTGCCTATAATAAATTAATCGAAAAATTGTCATGAACAGTAAATATTCCATAACTGACCTAGAATTAATTGCTAATGACATAAGAGAAAACATCATTAGAATGCTAGAGCATGCTGGAAGTGGTCATAGTGCTGGTCCATTGGGGCTGGCAGATATTTTTACCGCGCTTTATTTCGATATCATGAAAAATGATCCTAAGAATCCAAACTGGAAAGACCGAGATATATTACTTCTGAGTAACGGCCACTGTGTGCCTGTTAGATATGCCACCATGGCAAAGGCTGGATATTTCCCGGAGAAGGAGCTCATGACTCTAAGAAAATTTGGCTCAAGGTTACAGGGTCATCCCGAGAGGCAGAGACTTCCCGGCATGGAAAATACTTCTGGGCCATTAGGCTGCGGGCTATCTCAGGCTGCAGGAATGGCTTTGGCTATGAGAATGGATAAGATTACGCATAGGTGGATTTATGTTGTCATGGGCGACGGTGAACAAGATGAGGGTAATGTTTGGGAAGCTGCAATGCTATGCAATAAGTACAAGCTTAGTAATATTATTGCTATCACAGATAGAAATAATATCCAGATAGATGGCCCCACAGAATCTGTTATGCCGCTCGAAGACTTAAAGAATAAGTGGGAAGCTTTCGGTTGGCATGTTATTGAAGTAAATGGAAATGATATTGAAGCTGTTATAGACGCATGTGCAATGGGGAGAGCAGTTAATAATAAGCCGGTAATGATCATCGCCCATACAATACCTGGAAAGGGCGTAGATTTTATGGAGAATGATTATACCTGGCATGGTAAGCCACCAAACCACGAAGAAGAAATGATTGCACTTAGAGAACTAAGAACCCTAGCTGGAAAGATAAAGAGTGAAGCCCATGACTAAAATATTAGATTTAAGTAAAGAACTTGTTTCAGAGCCAATAAGGAAGGGCTTTGGCCGTGGACTTCTTGAAGCCGGTAAGCTAGACACTAATGTTGTTGCTGCATGTGCCGATTTAACAGAATCAACTCAGATTAGTTTATTCAAAGATGCATTTCCAGATAGATTCATTGAAATTGGGGTTGCTGAACAGAATCTTGTAACGGTGGGTAGCGGTATGGCAGCTATGGGGAAAATACCTTTTGTAAGTAGCTATGCAGCATTTAGTCCCGGCAGAAACTGGGAGCAAATCAGAACTACAATTTGTTTAAATAATCAGCCAGTAAAAATAGTTGGCTCTCATGCTGGAGTTAGTGTTGGTCCTGATGGTGCTACTCATCAAATGCTTGAAGATATAGCTCTTATGCGAGTTCTTCCAAATATGGTTGTAATTGCCCCATGTGATTCTATTGAGGCAGAAAAAGCTACCCTTGCCATGGCTAGGGACAAACGTCCAAATTATATGCGACTTGCTCGTGAAGCAACTCCTGTATTTACTTCTCCTGACACTCCTTTTGAAATAGGCGAAGCCTATGTCTATCACGAAGGTGTAGACGTTACTATTATCGCCACTGGAACAATGACATACCAGGCACTTGTTGCAGCTGAGGAATTGAAAAAACATAATATCTCAGCTGAAGTTATACATATGCCAACTATAAAACCATTTGACGGTGAAACAGTACTTAAAAGTGTCAAAAAGACCGGAGCTGTAGTCACGGCCGAAGAAGGACAAATTGTTGGTGGGCTTGGTGGTGCGGTAGCTGAATTCCTGGGTGAAAATCATCCAGTTCCAATGTCTCGAATCGGTATGAAGGATAGATTTGGGGAGTCCGGTACGATGGATGAGCTACTTGAGCATTTCGGACTTACCTCGAAGCAAATCGTTCTATCTGCAGTAATTACTAAAGAGAAAAAGAAATAGGAGAATAATATATGCCTTTAAATTTAACTAAAATCCGAGAAAACTGCACAAATGCTAGAGCGTTAATGCACAGAGCCAGAACAGAACATTTTGCTCTTGGTGCTTTCAACTTAGATAATCAGGAAACTCTACTGGCAATTTCTCGAGCAGCTAGGTTGAAAAATGCACCTGTACTGGTTGAGGTAACAGCTGGTGAAGTTGAATTTATGGGACTTAGTAACATACGCGATATGGTTACAAACTATAAGATGATTTACGATATTGAAATGTATATTAATCTTGATCATTCACCAAGTGTGGAAGCTTGCAAGGCTGGCATTGATGCTGGCTTTGAATTTATCCATATAGATATTTCGCAGGCTAATCATGACGCAACTGAAGATGAAATTATTGCTAAAACTCGAGAAGTTGTAGAATATGCTAAAAAAACGGGTGCCATCGTTGAAAGTGAGCCCCATTATTTTGGTGGCAGTTCTAATGTGCATAAAGAAAAAATTGATTACGAAGAGATAAGGAAAACTTTTAGTAGTCCTGAGAGAGCAAAGGAATTTGTTGATGCTACTGGAATAGACACTTTCGCTGCAGCTGTAGGTAATCTACACGGACACTACCCAGTACCAAAAAAATTAGACATAGAACTTCTTAGGAGAATTCGGGCTGCTATTAATTGCAATATAAGTTTACATGGGGGTAGTGGCACTCCTGGTCATTACTTTGCTGACGCTGTAAAAATCGGGGTTAGTAAGATAAACATCAATAGCGATATGCGCATTGCCTATAGAGATACTTTAGAAAAGGTTTTGGCTGACAATCCGTCTGAGTATGCTGTAGTAAAAATCATGGGTAAAGTGATTGACGCTGTCCAAAAAGTTGTTGAGGATAAAATAGATATGTTCAACTCAGAAGGCAAAGCTCACACCAATGGGAGATAATTGAGGTTTTCATGGATGGTTTATTTAGGGATAACATAAAGTTCATATATTTTGATTTTGACAACGTTTTAGCTAAACGATCGCTAAATAGAGCTTCCTATTTTGCCAAGCAACTCGGCTTGAATGACCCTAAAGATTTTAGGGATTATTATGTTTCAGGGTTCATGAAAGATGAAATATTAAAAGCTCAATATATTGCAATTCAAAATATCGATGAAGAGATAATATTTTATGAGACTTTATTTAAGAAATACCTAGATATTCATAATATTTCTGTCGATGAATCTGATCTAGGTAAGATAACTAGCCAGTTTATAAATACTTCTTTCAATGTAAGCCAAACTACTAAATCTAATTTATCTGTATTAAGTGAAAAATATGAACTTGGCATCTTAACCAATGGTTTTCCATCGAGGCATGCACAAATTGAAAACTCTGGAATAGAGCATCTTTTCAAAATCATAATAGTAAGTAGCGATTACGGTACCGAGAAGCCAAAACCTGAAATCTATAAAATTGCAGCAGATAAGGCAGGAATCAAGGCTGATAATATAGCTTTAGTCGATGACGATCAAAAAAATATTACAGGGGCTATTGATTATGGTTTTGGTCAAGCAATATTATTTACTGATTCATTTTGGAGCTGAGAGCCTTCAGTAATGAGGTAAATGAATCCTGGAATTTTTTAAGTCCTTCACTTTCAAGTGTTTCAGCTACGTCCTTAAGATTAATGCCATTGCTTTCAAGCTGATTGAGTAATTCTTTTGATGATTTAATTGAATCTTCAGTAATTCCAATAGTGGCTATACAATTGTCAGTTTCATTAATTGTATCTATGGTTTTATTGGGAATTGTGTTGACTGTATCTTCTGCTATTAAATTAGTTATATACATTAAAGGATCATAGCTAGGATTTTTAGTAGAAGTTGATGCCCATAAAGGTCGTTGCTTATTGGCACCTTTTTGAATTAAATTAATCCATCGAGGATTAGACTGATTGAATTGATTAGAGAATATTTCATAAGCTAATCTTGCCTGAGCGATAGCAGCCTTGCCTGAAAGATCTTTATTGTCGTCAGACTTGCTTTGCTCTAGGCGCATATCTATTTCAGTATCAATCCGGCTCACAAAAAAAGATGCAACACTATGGACCTCACTTATGTCATCATTAGCCGACTCGAGGCCTGTTATGTAGGCGTCAATTACTTCTTGATATCTTTCAAGTGAAAATATTAGGGTTATATTGACGTTGATTCCTTCTGATATAAGCTTAGATACTACGGGCAGGCAAACCTCAGTTGCTGGAACTTTTATCATAAGATTAGGCCGGTTAACTTTTTGCCATAGTTCACGGGCTTGCTTTAAGGTTGAGTCAGCATCTTGTGCTAGTTTAGGCGATACCTCTAGAGATACATAGCCATCTTCATGGTTGCTGGATTCGTAAGTCGTTAACAATAGGTCTGCAGTAGACTGTATATCTTCTACTGCAAGCTGCCAGTATATATTTTCAGCATCATTAGTCTGAGTTTTTTTATCTTTTATAGCATCGTCATAGGCCGTTGAATCAGATAACGCTTTTTCGAATATCGTTGGATTAGATGTTAAGCCTCTAACTCCTTGATCTATTAATTTTTTAATACTACCATTATCTAGCATTTCCCGACTGAGATTATCTAGCCAAGGACTTTGATTGAATTTATCGTGCATTATATCTAGATTTGTCATATTTATGATTATAGCAAAGTTTTTGATTAATATATTTTGCTTATGTTATGATGAATTTATTAATTGTAATTTCTAAAAGGGTGGAAAATGTCAGATGTTAGTAACAAAAAAGAGGTTGATGTTTTTGTTATCGGCGATGTTTTAATTGATGCCTTCATTAAATTGTTTGATGATAAAGCCTGGACCTTTGAAAACGAACACGGGAAATGGCTAGCATTACCTTTTGGGCAAAAAGTTCCTTTCGATTATGTTGAAGTCTTAAACGCAGTAGGAAACGCGGCCAACGCTTCAGTTAGCCTCGCTAAATTAGGCCTAAAAAGTGGTCTTGTATCAAATGTTGGTAGTGATCATTATGGTAGAGAAATTATTGGTGAGTTAGAAGAGAAGAAAGTAGACTGTCGTTTTGTACATATCAATTCTGGAAAATTAAGTAACTATCACTATGTACTCTGGTACAAGGATGAGAGAACTATACTCATAAAGCATGAAGCCTATGACTATCATTGGCCACGCTTCCGTAAAGTAGATATTCCTGAGTGGGTGTATTTTACATCCATCGCTCAGAACACACTTGAGTATCATGATCAAATCGCGGATTGGTTAGAGGAGAACAGCGAGGTTAAGTTAGCTTTTCAGCCTGGAACATTTCAGATAGAGGCTGGTAAGGATAGATTAAAAAAGATTTATGACAGAACTGAAGTTTTAATATTGAATAGGGAAGAAGCTGTCCAAGTGTCCGGAGGAGATTATCACAATATCCATGACCTATTAGATAAATTGCACGCCATTGGTCCTAAGATAGTAGTCATAACTGATGGCCATGATGGAGCCTATGCTTCTGACGGCAATACAAGGTTGAAGATGCCAATATACCCAGATATTGCTCCTCCATATGAAAGAACCGGTGCGGGAGATGCATTTACATCAACATTTGTTGCGGCACTTATGAAAGGTAACAATGTTGAAGGTGCTCTGCAATGGGCCCCAATAAATTCAATGAGTGTTGTTCAGAAAATTGGTGCTCAAGATGGCCTGTTGGACGAGCATCAAATCGAAGAATATTTGAAAAAAGCACCTGAATGGTACAAACCATCGGAATTTTGAGTTAGTTCTTCAATATAAAACTTGCTTATGTTAATCTTGTAGTAGATATGTCTAGGAAGTTGTCAGAATATTTAGGGGTAAATAATATTGGTTTTCTTGCGACTATTCGCGCACTAGAAGCATCTACATTTAGTCCAGGAATAGACATAAAGTTATCTCTAGAGATTGAAAACAAAACAAATCAAAAAATATACGAGTTGGGTTTTGACTCATCAGACTCCACCAACGAAGAGATTTACGCTGGACTTAATCACAAATTTTTATCTGATGCTGACCGAATTGATGCAGCTATAAATGATTTTGAAGATAAGGGTAATTTGAACTCGAAAATTATTACTAATCTAAAAAATATTACTTCTGATAGGAATTGCTTCGTAATTAAACATAGTGTTGTTAAGAAGCAGCTGCAGAATTTACCACCAAAAGTACTATTAAAAAAATTGGGCTATAGATCAGTCGACTCATTAATAAAAAGAGAGCCTGTTTCGGTTATATTATCTGCAGCTTTATGCTTAGAATCTGAAACCTGGAAATCGCATTACTACGACATGTATAAAAAATTAACACCGAGTGATTTTGAAGAGAGAAAAATAGAAATATTCGAACCACGAAAAACAAAAAGCTGGTCTAACTTATCAAACGAATTACTAGAGCTGAATCGAAGTACGGTTATGGTATCTAAGGAGCTAGGTGGAGTTATAATATTACCTCTTCCAGAAAAAATAAGAGGATTATCTACTGCTACATTAATATTTTCATTAGACGGTATTAACTCAATCAGAATCCATAGTGTATTTTGTAAATTGCAGCAAGTTAAAGAACGATTTGGTGAAATAATCTGCAATGTACTACTGGGGAAGCCAGACCTACTCGCAACAGTTGCAGGACAGGAAGTTCCCTGGCACATTATTCAAAAGTTCTACAATCGACACATTGATAAATTCCCAGTTGAAATTTTTGACCCCCATGTTCAAAGTGATGACCTGGGTTTACTAAATATTGAGAATATATTAAGTGCAATCGGCCCAGGTTTAGATTTTTGGAATGGTAGCGCAATAACAGCTTATAAAGACCTTAATGAAATTGTCTCATTCAACATTAAAGATGTCTGCATTAATGCACTTAACGAGACAAATTTCAGTAGCAGAAGCTTGGAATATTTTCGGGAGTCATTGTGGACAGAACTAATACTGCGATACATTTCAGAAGAATCACTTGAAGACTCAATAGTTAATCAGCTTGATGGTAAATTAATTGAAGGTCAGGACTCTGAGGGGCTAAGCCTGAGTCCGGTTTTTGGATTTTAAATGAGCAAAGAAATTACAGAGCTAAGATATTCAATTTGTGTATCCGGTGCAGCAGCAGGAGTTACAGTTAAGCAATCTTACAGGAAAGCGATTGAGCTTGGAAAGGCTATTGCTAATTCGGGACATATTTTAACTACTGGTGCTACAGTGGGCTTGCCTTATTATGCAGCTAGCGCAAACAGACAAGCTGGCGGGGTTAGTATTGGATTCTCTCCTGCGGCGAGCCTCATGGAACACATAAGAAAATATAAACTTCCATATGACTGCTATGATTTTGTTAACTTTACGGGACTTCATTATGTTGGCCGAGATCTATATCTGGTTCAGTCTTCCGATGCTCTTATTACAATAGGTGGAAGATTTGGCAGCTTGCACGAGTTTACTTCGGCACTTGAGGCAGGAAAGCCATGTGGAATATTAATAGGAAGCGGTGGAACTGCGGATTTAATTCCCTCCCTGATGGATATACTTGAGCCTCCGCACAGGAGTCTAGTGGTTTATGACGAAGATCCAGATAAGTTAGTAGATAAAATTGTATCCATATTAAATTCGAAATATGTCGACTTGCAAAAAGATATTAATAAGTACAACGAGCACTGGTTCCTTGATACTGAAATGAAACCACCAAGAGCAGGCTAGGAAGCCGTTATTTTCCCTGTTATAATATAAAAATGACGAAGTTTCAATTAAAAAGCCAATTCTCGCCAACAGGTGATCAACCAAGCGCTATTGCTAAGTTGGTTAAGGGCATAAAAGCAGGAGACAAGGAACAAACTCTGCTCGGTGTTACTGGATCTGGAAAAACCTTTACTATGGCTAACGTTATCAACGAGATTCAAAAGCCAACTCTTATACTTTCCCACAACAAGACTCTTGCCGCTCAACTCTATAACGAATTTAAGCGATTTTTTCCCGACAATGCTGTTCATTACTTTGTGAGTTATTTTGATTACTATCAGCCTGAAGCATATATAGCGAGAAGTGATACTTATATAGAGAAGGATTCTCAAATTAATGAAGAAATAGATAGGCTTAGACACGCAGCAACCGACGCTTTGCTTAGTAGAAAAGATGTGTTGATTATTGCCAGCGTAAGTTGTATTTATGGCATTGGATCAGTAGAGGACTACGGTAATTTATCTATTCGAATAAATGAAGGTGAAAAAAGAGTTCGAGATAAATTAATGCGCCAATTAACAGATATTCAGTATCAGAGAAATGATATAGATTTTCATAGATCAACTTTTAGAGTAAGGGGCGATGTTGTCGATATTTATCCAGCTTCTGAGGAGCTTGCATATAGAATTGAATTCTTCGGCGATCAGGTTGAAAGAATAACTCAGATAGATCCACTAACCGGCGAAATATTATCTAGGCCTAAATTTGTCACCATTTTCCCAGGAAGTCACTATGTAACCCCATATGATAAATTAAAATCAGCACTAGTAAATATCGAAACAGAACTAGATCAAAGAGTCTCTCAATTTAAAAAAGAAAATAAACTTGTAGAAGCTCAACGGCTAGCTCAAAGAACTCGATTTGATCTCGAGATGCTTGCTGAAACCGGATTCGTTAAGGGTATCGAGAATTATTCACGTTATCTAACAAATAGAGAGCCAGGCGAGCAACCTGCAACACTATTAGACTACTTCCCAGATGATTTTTTGATGTTTATCGATGAATCCCATATGACACTGCCTCAGTTAAGAGGTATGTATAACGGAGACAGGGCACGAAAAGAGACTCTTGTGGAGCATGGTTTTAGGTTGCCTAGTGCACTCGACAATCGACCACTGACTTTTACTGAATTTGAAAGACATGTTAATAAAGTAGTTTATGTTAGTGCAACCCCGGCTGAATATGAGCTTTCAAGGAGCCCCGAGCCTGCCCAGCAAGTGATAAGGCCAACTGGACTAATTGACCCATTAATTGAGATAAAACCCATTGAAGGTCAGATAGATGTACTTGTAGATGAAATTAATAAGACGGTAGCTAAGCATCAAAGAGTTCTCGTAACTACACTAACAAAAAGAATGAGTGAAGATTTAAGTGAGTACTTGAAGAATCTAGGCATGAAGGTTGCCTATATACATAGTGATATCGAAACGCTAAATAGGACAGATATCCTAAGAGACCTTCGTTTGGGTGTTTATGATGTATTAGTTGGAATTAACTTGCTTCGAGAGGGGCTAGACCTTCCAGAAGTAGCGCTTGTTGCAATTATGGACGCTGATAAAGAAGGCTTTTTAAGGAGTTCTCAGGCACTAATTCAGACAATTGGTAGAGCCGCAAGACATGTTGAGGGTCGAGTAATTATGTTTGCCAATAATATTACTGGAAGCATGGAGAAGGCTATTGGAGAGACTAATCGAAGAAGAGAAATACAAACTCAGTACAATATCGACAACAACATTACTCCAGAAGGCATATTGAAAGATATAGACAAGGGAATGAGACCAGATCTTCCTGAGGAAGCTAAGACAGTTCTTCTCAATCTTAAGAAGATTCCAAAAGATGAGTATGGTTCTATAATAAAGGATCTCACCGGACAGATGGAACTGGCTTCAGCTAATTTGGAATTTGAGAAAGCTGCTGAGTTAAGAGATATAATAGAAGATATTAAGGCGAAGGGCTAAACAGATTAGCGATTCTCTGATATATTTATATAAAATATGGTAAAAATTTCACAAGAAGAAATATTAAAATTGGCCAACTTGGCACAATTAAAGCTATCCAAAGATGAGATAACTGAGTTATCTACTGAACTCAGTACAATTCTGGATTATGTTAGTCAATTAGATCAGGTTGATGTCAGTGGACTTGAGCCAACTTATCAAGTTACCGGATTAAAAAATGTCACTCGCGAAGATGTAAAAATTGATTATGATGTTGATAAGTCAGTCTTGATGTCTAATTTGCCTGAAAGCAAAGACGGACAAATCAAGGTAAAGAGGATGATCGGCTGATATGAAATCATGGGACAATATTGCAAAAATTGCTTTATCTGTAAATGAAGGTAAGGTTTTGGCCACTGATTTAGTTCACGAATCTTTGTCACGTATTGATGAGGCACAAGAGTATGATGCGATTATATCTCTGACTAAAGAACGAGCACTTGAACGCGCAAAAATGATTGACGAAGGAGTTAAAGCTGGAAAGAATATGGGGCGGCTTGCCGGAGTTCCTTTTATTGCAAAGGATAACTTCCTTACCTTCGGAGGTGAAACTACTGCGGCTAGTAATATTCTTAAAGGTTTTCATGCTCCTTACCAAGCTAGTGCCATCGTGAAACTGGAGTCTGAGGGCGCTATATGTGTAGCCAAGGCAAACCTCGATGCTTTTGCACACGGTGCTTCTACCGAAAACAGTGACTTCATGACTACGAAAAACCCGCACGATAAGTCAAGAGTTCCCGGTGGAAGTTCTGGTGGTTCAGCAGCAGCTGTGGTTCTTGGGCTGGCACCATTTTCTATAGGTACCGACACTGGTGGCTCTATTCGTCAGCCGGCTGCATTTAGTGGATGTGTTGGGCTTAAGCCAACCTACGGTCTAGTATCAAGGAGTGGTGTTGTGGCTATGGCAAGCAGCACAGACTGTATTGGCCCATTAACTAAAACTGTTGGCGAAGCTGGTTTAGTCCTAGACGTTATGTCTGGTCGTGATCCACTAGACTCAACAACCATAGAAAAAGATTCTCTGGGCTATGTCAGCTTAGATTCTGGACTTAAGGGTAAAAAAATTGGCCTGGTTAAAGAATATTTCGATGATAGTTTGAACAAAGACATCAAAGATTCTATTGATGAACTGATTGTTAAGCTGAAATCTGCTGGTGCTGAGATTGTAGATATTAGCCTACCGATTCTTCCTTCAGCCTTAGCCGTATACTATATTTTATGCCCCGCTGAAGTCAGCTCTAATTTATCTAGATATGATGGTCAAAGATTTGGCTTTAGTTATGATAAAGCCAATGACCTTTCTGAAAGTTATGCAGAAAGTCGAGCTCGTGGCTTCGGCAAAGAAGCTAAGCGTCGAATTATAATTGGCACCTATGTGCTTAGCAGTGGTTATTACGATGCATATTATAAGAAAGCTCAGCTTGTTAGAACTAAGATTGTTAATGATTTTGAAAAGGCATTTAATTCAGTAGATTTCTTGCTTGGTCCGGTAGCTCCAACTCAGGCATTCAAAATTGGTGAAAAATCTAATGATCCTTTAGCAATGTATTTATCTGATGTTATGACTGTTGCTCCAAACCTAGCTGGAATTCCTTCAGTAACAATCCCTATTGGCATGAAGAACAGTTTGCCAGTTGCAGTTCAGTTAATGGCGGCACAAAAACAAGACAGGTCTCTGCTAGGTGCAGCCAAAATAATCGAGGAATTATCTTAATGAATGTTTTTTATTTTGCAGGACTAGGTTTACTACTAATAATTGTCGCTTTTCTAGGATGGAAATATAAGCCTATTAGAATTAATAAAAAATATTTTTATCAGGAATGGAAAGTTTTGCAAAAATTACTTGCAGATAAATCAACCTGGATTAAATCTGTTATTGATGCTGATGAACTATTCGACGAAGCTTTAAAGAAGAGACATTTTAAGGGTAAATCTATGGGCGAAAGGATGGTGTCGGCTCAAAGATTTATTAAGGACAATGATGGATTATGGTTTGCGCACAAGCTCAGTAATAAATTAGATAGTAACCCTAAAACCAGATTGAATAAAAAGGATACTTTATCTGCTTTAACTGGTTTTAAAAAAGCACTTCAGGACTTAGGAGCATTACCAGATGACAAAAGAAAATAAATATATGTATAAGGGTTATTTGCCTACCATTGGCATAGAATGCCATGTTCAATTAAAGACTAAAACTAAACTATTTGCAGGAGTTGATAACGATGCACGAGATGCTGAGCCAAATAGTTTAGTTAGCCATATTTGCTTTGGATTACCTGGATCATTACCAGTTTTAAACGCTGAAGCATTAGTTCTTGCATCCCGAGCTGGTTTTGCCCTTAATGCCAGACCTCAAAATGATTCACATTTCGATAGAAAGCACTATTTTTATCCAGATCTTCCTAAGGGTTATCAAATCACACAATTTGAAGCTCCAATCATCCTTGGCGGTAAAGTTAAAATAAATGTTGACGGCGAAGATTTAGATATTGGTATTACTAGAGCTCATCTTGAAGAAGATGCTGGAAAGAGTTCTCACGAGTCTGGAAAAGATTATTCGCTGGTAGATCTCAATAGAGCCGGAACACCTTTGCTTGAAATTGTCTCTGAACCAGATATCCATAGTGCTGCCGAAGCTAAAGCATATGCCACCGAACTTCATCTATTGATGCAATTTGCTGATGTCTCCGAGGCTAATCTTTATTACGGAAATATGAGATTTGACGTTAACGTTAGTGTCTCTAAAGACGAAAAGCTCGGAACTCGCAGCGAAACAAAGAATTTAAATAGCTTCAAAAGTGTTGAAAAAGCCGTTGAGTATGAAATAAAGAGGCAAGTTGAGTTGCTCGAAAAAGGTGGTGAGATTGTACAGGAGACCAGGGGCTTTGATGATGCTAAGCAACGAACTTTTTCTCAAAGGACAAAAGAAGACGCAAACGATTATCGATACTTTCCTGAGCCGGATGTTCCCCCAGTATCCTTAACTGATGAATTTATAGATGGAATTGAATCAGCCATGCCTAAAATGCCAGGATTATGGCGGACAAGTCTTAAAGAAGCAAAACTTGATCCAGCTCAGATTGAACTATTGCTCGAAAGTGAAGTTGAAAGCCCAGAAGTTAGCTATCTATCAGTCGTTAGTAGTTTTCTTGATAAACCAGATATGCTGAAGAAGATTTCGAACTGGGTTATTAATATAGAAATACCACTACGAAAAAGTAAGCCAGAGACTAAGGTTGCCAATGACAGCATTAGAGTAAAGCAGTACACAGAAGTCTTTAAATTAGTTGAAGCGGGCAGTCTAAGTTCTAACGGGGCACAAGACTTAATCACTCTGCTAATTACTTCGGATAAAGAAATTTCTGATGTTTTTGGATTTGCTAGCCAAAAAGGATTGTCTCAAAATTCTAATCAAGATGAACTTTCTGAAATTGTAGTTAAAATTCTTAAAGATAATGAGAAAGCAGTTGAAGATTTCAAAGCTGGTGAAGATAAGGCAATTGGCTACTTGGTTGGCCAAGTAATGAAAGCTAGTCAGGGAAAGGCTAACCCGGGAATTGCACAGAAAATTATCCGTGATCAAATAAATTCGCTATAATAAAAATATGAAAAAAGTTACAAAAGCAGTTATTGCAGCAGCTGGATTTGGAACCCGATTCTTACCTCAAACAAAGGCTATGCCTAAAGAAATGCTTCCTTTAATCGACAAACCGATCATTCAGTATGTCGTCGAAGAACTGGTTAAGGTAGGTATTGAGGATATAGTAATCGTTACTGGCTACAGTAAGCGTAGTATTGAAGATCATTTCGATAGACCTAGCCAAGACCTAATCAATAACCTTCAACAGGGTGGCGAAAGTAAGAAACCCTTGCTCGATGAAGTTGAAGCAATATCTGAACTTGCGAATTTTATCTACATTAGGCAGAAGGGTGTATATGGATCAGGAACACCACTGCTTAATGCTGAACATATAATTGGCGACGAACCATTTATCTATACTTGGAGTGATGATTTTATCGTTGCTGAACCTCTTCGTTTCCAACAAATGATTGATGCCTATAATGAATTTGAATGCCCTATATTATCCATGGTGAAAGCCAAGAATGATGAAGATTACGATCGATATGGTTTTGCAGGCGGAAAAGAGCTCAGACCAGGAATAATAGACGTTGATCGAATAGTTGAAAAACCAGGTAAAGATAAAACACCTTCAGACCTAGCTACCAATTCGGGATTTCTTTTAACTCCTGACATATTCAAATACTTACATCAAGTCGAAAAAGAGCTAGAACCTGGCAAAGAACTCTTTACTAATCTAGCACTTGATTTAATGGTTGCTGATGGAAAAAGAATAATAGGTAAAGAAATAGAAAACGGAACCTACTATGATGCTGGTAATAAGCTCGAGTATCTAAAAACCGTAGTCGATTTCGCTCTAAAGCGTGATGATATCAAGGATGACTTCAGAAAATATTTGATAGACTTATTGCAATAGTTACAAAATAATGTAATAGTATATATTATGAATACTGCTACAGAGGCTTTAGTAATTATAAACTCACTTGTTCTAGTAATTTTCTTATCTCTAGGAATAGTAGCTCTTATTAGATTGAACAATCTATATAAAAAAATAGACATCATCACAGATAAAATTAACAACTTTGCAGAATCTGCTGAAAAATTTGGTTCCTCGCTTGAAAAGGTCGGGAAAGCCGCAACCTATACCAATGTAATTAAGAATTTTTTCAGTTCGCTTTCAAATAATAAATAAAAAGGAGATTCAGCATGGCAAACTCAAAGGGAAAAATCGCAATAAGCGCATTAATCGCTGGTGCAATTGGTTATGGCGTAGGAATATTAACTGCTCCTAAAAGTGGCAAAGAAACCAGGGGTGACGTTAAAGTAGCTGCCCAGAATTATTCCATGAAAGCTGAACAGAGATTAGAGAATTATCATAATGAACTTACTCAATTACTTGCAGAAGCTAAAATCGCAGGATTGAATTACCGAGGAAAAGCTAGGATTGAATTAGATAAGCTTCTAGCTGTTGCTGTTGAAGCCAGGCACCGAGTTTGGCTTGCAATAAATGCACTTCAGAATGGTGATAAAATTGATATTGATATCGATGATGCAATCACTGAAGCTGATGAGTCTATCAAGAAGCTAAAGAACTTTGTAGAAAAAGATAATTAAGGTTAATTTATTGGTCAAATTGACCTATAATAAGAACCAATAACATAAACAAAGAGGGTCTTTTGTTGTGAAATTGGTAGCTTCTGATTATGTACATTTGCATAATCATACTCAATATAGCTTGTTGGATGGATTGACTAAGGTTCCAGCTCTAATGGAGTACGTTGAGGAAAAATCTATGACAGCAGTTGCGATTACTGATCATGGTACTCTTTCAGGTGCAATTGAGTTTTATAAAGAAGCAACCGCAAAAGGCATAAAGCCTATTTTAGGCATGGAAACTTATGTTGCCGCAAGAACACATTTAGATAAAGAAGCTCTAATAGATAAGCCTAATTTTCACCTTATTCTTCTAGCTATGAATAATAAGGGTTATGAAAATCTAATGCGATTATCGACAATCGCTAACCTAGATGGTTTTTACTACAAACCTAGAATTGATCATCAATTACTAGAAAAATATAACGAAGGATTAATAGTTCTTAGTGGTTGTATTGGTGGTGAGGTTGGCGATTTATTAAGGCAGAACCAATATGATCAAGCAAAAGAAATTGCGTCCTGGTATAAGAAAGTCTTTGGAGATAGATATTTTATTGAGATTCAGGATCATGGGCATCCAAAGCACCCTGCAAAATGGGATGAACAGGTCGAAGTTACTAAGCAGCAATTAAAACTTGCCAAGGAGCTGAAAATTGATTGCGTGCTCACAAGTGATGCTCACTATCTGAGAAAAAAAGACGAACCCGCTCACGAGATATTACTTTGTGTGCAAACAGGGAGCTTTCTTAGTGACGAAAAAAGGATGTCATTAAAAGATTTCGAACTAAATGTCACAGATCCTTTAGATGTAATTGCAAGATGGGGGGACGAATATCCAGATTTGATATCCAATACTAAGAAAATTGCTGACCGCTGTAGTGTCGAAATAAAACTAGGTGGGATTCTTATCCCTAAGTTTGATTTGCCAAAAGGTAAGACTGAAAAAAGCTTCCTTATTGAAAATGTCTACAGAGGATTAGCATATAGATATGGTGGCAAATCTGAAGAAGAATCATCTAGTATGTCCGTAGAGCAGTCAATAATGACCCTGCCTAAAGCTGCAAAAGAAAGAGCCGAATATGAACTAGGGGTTATAGACTCAATGGGCTTCAATGGCTATTTTCTAATCATTGCCGATTTCATCAATTGGGGCAAGAATCAAGGAATAGTTTTTGGTCCAGGAAGAGGTAGTGCCGCAGGTTCAATAATTGCATATTCCTTAAAAATAACAGAACTTGATCCATTAAAATATGATCTTCTTTTTGAGAGATTCCTAAACCCAGACAGAATATCAATGCCTGATATAGATATAGATATCCAGGATTCTAGAAGAGATGAGGTTATTCGGTATTGCGTAGATAAATATGGTAAAGACAGGGTCGCCAATATAGTAACGTTTGGTAGGATGGCTGCCAGAAACGCCATTAGAGATGTTTCCAGAGTTCTAGAGATACCATATTCGGAGGCTGATAGGTTGGCTAAAATGATTCCGCCACCTGTTCAAGGTAGGCATACTCCGCTGGCAGTTCACCTTGTCGAGAACGCCGAACTTAAAAGCGAATATGAAAATAATAAAAGTACTAAAAAGATATTTGATTTGGCAGTTCAACTAGAAGGAACAATAAGGAGCCATGGAGTTCATGCTGCAGGAGTAGTTATTGCGCCAGAAGATATTGTTAAATATTCTCCGCTCGAAATGGCTCAAAAAGGAGTTATAGCAACTCAGTACTCAATGAATCCAATTGAAGAACTAGGCCTGCTTAAAATGGATTTTCTAGGCCTTTCTAACCTTACGATTATTAATAACGCTCTAAGAACAATAAAAAAAGTTTACGGCGAGGTCATTAATATTGACCACATTCCACTGGATGACAAAGAAACATTTGAACTTTTAGCTCGAGGCGATACCACTGGAGTCTTTCAGTTTGAATCTGCCGGAATGAAAAGGTATTTAAAAGAGTTAATCCCTACTGAATTTGAGGATATTGTTGCAATGGTTGCTTTATACAGACCAGGTCCTATGCAGTTCATCGACGACTTTATTGACAGAAAACACGGCAAAAAGAAAATTGCATATCCGCACCCTAAGATGGAGAGTGCATTAAAAAATACGTATGGTGTGCTTGTATATCAAGAACAAGTCATGCAAATTTCTAAAGAAGTAGCGGGTTTTACTGGTGGAGATGCAGATACGCTTAGAAAAGCTATTGGTAAGAAGAATGCTAAGCTTATGGCTCAAATGAAAGACAAGATGATTGATGGAGCACTGAGAACTTCGGGAATTAACAAAAAATTCATGGAAAAATTCTGGAAACAGCTAGAAGATTTTGCTGCTTATTGTTTCAACAAGAGTCATGCGGCCTGCTATGGACTTATAGCGTATCAGACTGCATACCTGAAAGCTCATTATCCAGCAGCTTTCATGGCAGCTCTAATGACTAGTGACTACGATGATACAGATAGATTAAGTATTGAAATCAGTGAATGTCAAAAGATGGGAATTGAAGTACTGCAGCCAGATATTAATGAGTCATTCCTTGAGTTTGCAATCGTAAAGGGTGATCAAGATAAAATTAGATTTGGTATGTTAGCCATTAAGAATGTTGGATCTAATTCAGTCGAAGAAATACTTAAATTAAGAGAAGCAAATGGTAATTTCAAAACTTTAGATGAATTCTTTGGAAAAATAAATCCTAGAGCAATTAATAGAAAAAATATCGAGAGTTTAATTAAGGCTGGAGCTTTTGATAAATTTGAAACGAGAGAGTTATTGCTCCATAACATAGATAACTTAATGGCATTTGCTGCTCGATCTAGAAAAGAGCAAGAGAATGGCCAGATAGATCTATTTGGAAGTGAGATCAACTCTTCAACCTCAACACTTCGCCTAGATAAGTTGAATTACACGCCAAATCCTTCTCTCCAGCTAGCTTGGGAAAGAGAACTTCTTGGCATCTATTTAACTCAGCATCCTCTTGATGACTATAAAAATTATTTAGAAGACAAAACAATTTCCATATCTAAATTAGAAGAAAATCCAGATAAGGATGTAACGATTGGTGGTATGATTGCCGATATCCGAAAGATTAATACTAGGAATGGTTCCAAGATGGCATTTGTTATTCTCGAGGACTTAACTGGATCTATTGAGCTCGTTCTTTTCCCTAAAACCCTAAATGATACTGAATCTTTTTGGGTTAAAGATAAGGTTGTTAAGGTTACCGGCAAAGTTAATAGTAGGAATGGCGAGCTAAAATTCTCTGTCGATAAAGCCGCTAATATTCCAAAGGACAGCGATTATATAAGGGAAGAAAAAATAGTAGACAATACTACTAAGTCTCTTTATATTAAATTCACTGATTCTTCAGATGCTAAAAAACTTCAGCAGCTAAAAGACACAATTGACGATAATGCTGGAGATACAGAAGTAGTCATTGTAATCGGTGATGGCGATGGGCGTAAGGCAATTAGACTACCGGTTAAGGTTGATGGATCAGAAAAGATATTAGACCGCTTAAGGACACTGGTTGGTGAAGATAACCTAGCTATAAAGTAGGTTTAAAGAATTGTTCCAATAGAGTGTGATAGTACAAAATCTAGCATAATTAGGCCAACGGCAACACTATCGAGCATAGGATGTTTAATTATGAATGCTTCACTTTTAACCAATGTCTTGTGCCACGATTTTCCGTGCTTAACTATAAATATTGTTCCAAGAATTGTGGCTATAATTGTTCCATAATACAGACTCCAAGGAGCGCCACCCTTGGTTATTACTTGAATTCTTGAAATACTCTGAGATATGTTGCTCATTGAAATGTTATTGATATCGGACTTATAGAATGTTCCTGTGGTAGATTGACCACCGGCTATCACTGATTGGCCATTACTTGGTGAAGCATATAGTTCAACTACAATAGTCTGCTTGCCTTTGCCCATAAAGTTATCGCTGGTAGCTACTCCGATACCAGTCATAGTAAAAGTTTTATTAAGTAGGTTGTCTCGGTGTTCCGTACTATTCATCCAACCTGAAATTACGTTACTACTTGTACTGAAACCATAGGCTAGATTTTCACCAGCTTCACCATAACTTAGTCCTGTAGCGCTGATCAGCTGCCAGGGGGTAGTTCCGTCCTTAGATATGTGAGCCCAATAGTTATTTTTAACAATATCATTTGCTTTTTGAGTTGCGGCTTTATTGAGATCAGCGTTTAGTTGAAGTTTCTTTTCTTGTCTATCTTCACGTAATTTATTAGTTTGAATTAATAGCTGGCTAGAATCTATTGACGAATGAGATCCAAGCACGGCACTGCTAGGCTTGCTTATGTAGAAGTTTATGGCTAGTCCAATACCAATAATGCCAACCATTGGAAGGTATGGCCAGTAGGTCTTCATAAAAGAATTGGTTCTTTTTTGATGCAAACCTTTTCTTTTATGGTGGGTAACTGCTTTTTTGTGTTTCTTGGCCTTTGCCATAATAATACTATTGTAGCATAAACAGTATTATTTTTTGTATCTTATAAGATACAATGCAATAGCAGTAGCAGATGCTACATTCAGAGATTCTTTTTTACCCAACATCGGTATTTCTATTATAGTGTCAGACAGTTCCAGTATTTGTTTATCGACTCCCTCGAGTTCATTGCCAATTACTAAAACGCTTCTTTCTCCAGGACTTAATTCATGAATGTCTATAGAATCATCTGCTTGTTCTAGTGAAATTACTGCATAGCCATCTTTCTTAAGATCAGCTAAAGTAGATAATATATCGGGCGTGTATTCGAGATTTAAATATTTTTCAGCTCCTAATGCCGTCTTGCTTATATCCTTAGTCAGCTTAGATATTATATGCGGCAACCTGTCATCATTTTGAATTTTGGGATAGGGGGAATAGCCACTGAATATTATTTTTTCGACATTCATACTATCGGCAGTTCTTAGAAGTGCGCCAACGTTATGACTGCTTCTTATGTCATTAATGATTAATATAATCTTTCTCATATTTGGATACTATAGAATAAGGCAAGCTAAAGTCATAACGCTAATGTATAATAATATTCATGAGTGATGATTTCAGACGAGATGAAGAGCAGCAGACTGAGAAACGTTCGCGTCTTATTGGAATGCAATATATTGACACTTCATTGCTTAATGAAAAGCCGTTATATCCCGAAGTATTATCCCCGGATGAAATTAAGAATATAAAAATTGTCCCTATCCGAGTCGACACAAACAATATTCTTTTTGGCATAACGACATCTACTTCGAAGCAGACTCTTACCGAACTCACAAATCGTTTTACAGATCAAAGAGTTTCTTTCGCGATAATATCCGATTCTGGGTATAGAGATTACTACAAACTATATTTCCCGGAAAAGAAAATAGTTTACCAGGATATTAAGTTAAGTTCAGAGAACACTCAACAGCTTGTTGAGACGATATCTGGCACTCTGAGTACAGTGAAGGCAGACGATATTCTCGCCTATTTAGTACAGCAAGCATATACGCTTAAAGCATCAGACATACACTTAGAAAATCAAAAAGGTGGTTTGAGAATTAGATTTAGGGTTGATGGAGTTTTGCATTCAATTGCCAATCTTTCTACCGAAAAATACAGACAAGTCATCAGCTCTATAGCAATTGCTGCTAATGTTTCAACTCAAGATCCTGAGCCTCAATCGGGACATATTAATAAACCATATACTCTAGCCACTGGTGAGACGGTAAACGTTAATCTAAGAGTTGAGGTTGTGCCAACTGCCTATGGGCAAGATGTTGTGATGAGAGTATTCAATACAACAATGGAAATGTTGGATTTGAACAAACTAGGTCTGTCCGACAAGGAAAGGACAGTTGTAGATGATATTATTAGACACCCAACTGGCTTGGTTCTAGTTGTAGGACCTACAGGATCTGGAAAGACTACAACTCTCTATTCGCTAATTAATACTTTAAATAATGATGAGAGAAAGATTCTAACTCTAGAAGACCCTATTGAATATCTAATTAACGGGATAGTCCAGATACCTGTTGCTGGTGATCAATCAAAGTCAGGGTTTGCAGATAAACTGCGAGCGGTATTAAGGCTTGATCCTGACGTTATTATGGTTGGTGAAATAAGAGACCAAGATACAGCTAAAACATCACTTCAGGCAGCTCTTACTGGTCATCTAGTTATGAGTACTTTTCACGCATCATCATCTTCAGCAGCCCTAACCAGAATGGTTGATATGATTGGCATAAACCCATTATTTGCATCCGCAATTAGGCTAATAATGGCTCAGCGATTGATTAGAAGGTTAGATGATAATTCTAAAGTGGGATATAAGCCTGACGAAAATCTTAAGGCACATCTAAAACTGATTGTTTCTAAAATACCGGATGGTTATGCAAAACCAGACATAGATAACATTACTCTTTATCGGGCTGGTCAATCTCCAGAAAACCCTTTTGGATATACCGGTCAACTTGCACTACGAGAACAACTTCGAATGACTAAAAGCGTACAACAGGTTTTGAAAATGGATCCTTCTCAGATTACAACTGAACTTATCGAGGAAAAAGCAATTGAAGATGGCATGCTAACTATGCTCCAGGACGGTATTTTGAAGGTTTGTGCAGGAATAACTTCAATCGAAGAAGTATATAGAGTAGTAGACTACTAAGTTATAATTTCAGAAATACTAAAAACTAAATTTGGATTATTTATTGATGGAATAATTTCTTCAGGTGTAGGATTTTGAACAAGTCCTGCAATAATTTCTGCGGCCTTTATTTTGTGCTCAGTAGTAATCTTTCTGACATCGTTGTCGAGTGCGCCTTTGAAAATTCCTGGAAAAACTAACGCATTATTTATTTGATTCGGAAAATCACTTCTTCCTGTTGCTGCTATAGCTGCACCGGCTTCTTTAGCTTTATCGGGCATAATTTCAGGAAGTGGATTGGCCATAGCAAATATAATTGGGTCTGAGTTCATCGTTTTTATCATGTCTGGACTAATTATTCCGGGTTTAGAAACTCCTATGAATACATCTGCACCAATTAATGCATCAGCTAAATCACCGCTTATATGGTTCTTGTTTGTGAAGTTTAATAATTTAATTTTTTCTGAATTCATATCTTTTCTGTTGCTACTAATAATGCCTACTGAATCAACCGCTATTATTTCGGGATTTGCGTATGCATCGATTAATTCCATGATTGCAGTTCCGGCTGCACCACTTCCTGCAACAACTATTTTTACATGGTCAATATTCTTATTGAGAATTTTAAGTGAGTTTATTAATCCTGCGAGTACTACAATCGCAGTACCGTGTTGGTCATCATGCATAACTGGAATGTCTAGCTCATTTATTAGTCTATCTTCAATTTCAAAACATTGAGGTGCGGCAATGTCCTCTAGATTAATTCCTCCGAAGCTTGGTGCAATAGCCTTGACTGTTGCCACTATTTCATCAACAGAATGAACATCAAGAACAATTGGGATTGCATCAATATTTGCAAACTTCTTGAATAACATAGCCTTACCTTCCATAACAGGGAGGGCTGCCTTTGGGCCTATATTTCCAAGCCCTAAAACTGCTGATCCGTCACTTATTACTGCAACGTTATTCTTAGTCCAGGTGTAATTTTTCGCTTCTTCCGGATTATCGGCAATATATTGGCTTACAGCAGCTACTCCAGGCGTATAGTAGGTGCTTAATTTATCTACAGAATCAAGATTATCTTTTAGAGAGATTTCTATCTTGCCGTTTAATTTTTTATGCTGTTCTAGTGATTTTTTATTATAATCCATGTAATCATCATTATATAAGAGACAGCATTATTAATAAATGCTTGCATAAAATGCCAGAGTAGGTTAAAATTATCTGATTATGCAATCTGTTATTCAACAAATTAACGAACAATTTAAAAAGCACGCAGTCGTCGATGTTAGAAGCGGTGATACTGTTAAAGTTCACCAAAAAATTCGTGAAGGTGCTAAGGAAAGAGTCCAGATCTTTCAAGGATTAGTCATTAGAACCGATCGTAAGGGTAGCCACACCAGCCGAATTACAGTACGTCGAATCGCAAGTGGAATAGGTGTTGAAAAGAGTTTTCTATTAAACAGCCCAACTCTTATTAAAGTTGAAGTTACTAAGCGTAGCGCTGTTCGAAGAAACTATCTTTCATACATGAGAAATAGAACTGGTAAAGCTGCTCGATTGAGCGGTAAAGACTTTGATAGCGCAGCTGTTAACACTATTGCTGAAGAGCCAGTTGTAGAAGCTGTCAAAGATGACACTACTACAGAAACTGAATAAGATATTATAATTTTTGCTATTATGTTCTGAATGGACATGATTGTTGGTATTGATGAAGTGGGTAGAGGCTCATGGGCCGGTCCATTAGTTGCTGCCGCTGTACTGCTTAATAGCCCAATTGAAGGGCTCACTGACTCTAAGCTTATTTCGGCAAAAAAAAGATCCAAATTGTCTGATGAAATTTTACAGACTGCTGGTGGGTACGGGATTGGTTGGGTAACAGCCGATGAAATCGATATATTGGGACTCACAAAATCTGTCTCTTTAGCTATGCAACGTGCCATTGAAAAGATTAGCGTAGAATACGAAAAAATTATTATTGATGGTAATTATAACTTCCTTAAAAAATATGAAAAAGTTGAAACGCTCATAAAGGCTGATTTACTTATCCCATCAGTTAGTGCCGCATCAATAATTGCAAAAGTGGCTAGAGATAATTTTATGGCTGAGAAGTCTTTGGTATATCCGGGGTATGGTTTCGAGAAGAATGTCGGTTACGGAACTAAGCAGCATCTAGAAGCTATCAATAAGCTTGGTTTAACTGATCTTCACAGAAAAAGCTTTAAGCCTATGTCTTCAATTTCCTGAAATACTCTACTAAGCTATTTAGATCTCGTGTTTGCCAATCAATATGCCATTCTAGAATTTCAATTCCTTGCTTGATTGATCTGTCTAGTGATGGACTACTTACTTTATTGAAATAATCCTTAAATTCTTTTAAAAATTCCTTGCTTGTAGTTGAATTTGCCGCATAAACTGGAAGCCTATTAAAACTCATATCTTTCCCTAGATTTGTTTCGAGCCATTCCCAATTATCTTTCATCCACTCCCAGGTTTGCCTTTTTGCAAATCTGTTGGAGAAGCTATATGCAATCCAGTGGCCGACATCCTGAAGTCTTACCTGATCAGAATTAATCATACTCAACGATTTATTAATTTGCTCTTCATTTTCGAAGCTACATAGAGCCATCGCAATGACAACTCTGTCTTCACTGGATTCGCTTGCTTTATAGAATTTTAGGAGTTTATCATATTCTTTTGAAGAGCCTTTTCTAGCAATTGTTCCATAAATTATTGATCTAATATTTGGATGGATATCTTCGCTCTTTTTAGCGCTACTAAATCTTTTATTTATTTCATCTATAGTATCTTTGTCGTCGGCTGAAGCGGAAAGTCCTAATATGGTTGGTCTGAGAATTTGATCTAGATAATCTTCGTCATCCTTTTCATCCCATGAAAGTCTAGATAGCTCCTCTTTGGTTATTTTCTTTACAAAAGGCTTCATATTATTTCTAATATCATCGTTGTCCATTACTTTTTTGATGGTTCCTAGAATATCTGCAATGATGTCCCAAACCGCAGCATTACTTTCCTTTGAAAAGCTCATCAATAAATCTAAAAGGGTGTTTGCATTATGTGCACCAGACTTAACTGTCTCAAAAGTATCGCTTAATATTCCTAGCCTATCTAGCGGTAGCATCTCACCTGATGATATTAAATCAGCTAACTTAATAAGATGCTTTTTATCGTAAGCAACTCTATAGAAACCGGTCTGACCATTATTTAATTTTATGAATGATGAATTAGTATTATCGAATGTCATTTCATGTTTATCGAAAATGGTATGCGCATCAGTTCCATCTAAAAGTGGAATTGGCCAAACTGTTTTATTTTTATCTTCAGCTTTAGGGTGCAAAAAGAATCTTTTCTGATTTAGTTTGATTTTATCTTCACTTATTTCAGCCGATACCAGTGGGAAGCCAGGTTTTGATGTCCAGGCGTTCATAAATTCCTTAACGGGTTTTTTAGATACCTCTTCGAGGGCGTTCCAAAGATCATCGGTTACGGTATTCTTATATTCATGCTTCTTTAGGTACAGCCTTAAGCCATCTCTGAAATTATCGTCGCCGAGATATTTATTGAGCATGTGAATAATGGATGCGCCCTTGTTGTAGCTTATAAGATCGAATATAGTTCTAATTTCATCAGGGTGCTTAATTACGGCTTCAATTGGATGAGTATTATCTAGTGCATCAAGTTTAAGGGCTGGCATTGTTTCGTCAACAGTGAACTGAGTCCAAATGTGCCATTCTGGGAAAATGTGATTAACCGCTAAGTGTTCAATCCAGCTAGCGAATCCCTCATTTAGCCATAAGTCATTCCACCATTTCATTGTGACCAAATTGCCGAACCATTGATGTGCAAGTTCGTGGGCTACAACTATAGCGACATATTGCTTTGTAAATATACTAGTATTTTCCTTATCAACCAGCAGTCCATGTTCTCGGAATGTTATACAGCCCCAATTTTCCATAGCTCCAGCCGCAAAATCCGGAAGTGCAATTAGGTCAGATTTTTCAAGAGGGTAGGGGATTCCAAAGAAATCGTTATAGTAATCTAGACATTTAACTGCTGTTTCGAGTGCAAACATAGTATGTTCTATATTGTTTTTTGTAGCGTAAGTTCTAACTTCAACACCATCTTTTGTCTTTAGGGATTTATATTCTAGTTTTCCTACTATAAATGCCAGTAAATAAGTAGACATAACAGGTGTGTCAAAAAATTCAGTCTTAAGCTGGCCATCTAATTTGGTCTGCTTCTTGATCTTCGTGTTAGATATTACTTCCTGGCCTTCAGGACTTAATATTGTTAAATCGAATATAGCTTTTGCTTCGGGTTCATCAATACATGGAAAGGCTTCGCGAGCATGATGACTCTCAAATTGAGTTGCAATAATGATGTCTTCTTCCGAACTTTTGTCTGGATAGCAAGGGTAAATACCGTTCATTGGCTTTGTGATGTCACCATAGAATTCCATGATTACCGTATATTCACCACCATAAATCATCTGTTCCGAATGCAGTCTAACTTCCTGACTTTTGCTGTGAGTATTGATTCGGCTAATTTCAATTTCATGATCACCCTTTTTATCATGCTTAGTTATAGAAGCAGAACTAAATTTGAGATCGCTTTGGTGAAAGGTTAATCTCTGTGAAGGACGGCCTGTTTTTTTGCCTTTGATAGTAACCGTACCCTTGAATTGGAGTTGTTTAGGGTTTACGGATATCAGTAAGGCATATTTACTGGGCTTAAAATCATTAAATAGTCTTGTTACTTTTCCGCTCATTCATACTATATTATCATGCCAAGTTGCGTGCCTAGCTATTCTGATATATAATTAGAATATGTTCCGGCCGCTAGGTCGGATTTTTTCATTTAAAAACAAGGAGAAGTCATGGAATTAGACATGAAACAATTGGCTATAGCTATTCGAACTATTGCTGAAGAAAAGAATTTACCAGAAGAAACAGT
>Ga0194045_1000005_pt1 | contig 63760 bp, 8 predicted proteins | sample JunL6211m_MetaG_FD_161686 | JGI IMG/M metagenome (GOLD analysis project Ga0194045, IMG submission 161686) | Anoxic zone freshwater microbial communities from boreal shield lake in IISD Experimental Lakes Area, Ontario, Canada - Jun2016-L626-11m | ecosystem: Environmental > Aquatic > Freshwater >...
TATTGTTGATACTTTGAACTCTTTAGAATACACAGCCCTTACCTTCTTCATGGCTTACTCCTCGTTTAATGGATATCTTTTACTATACATTACGAGCTTAACACACGCTCTACTATTCTTGGCTCAGGCCATTCTGTCTTATCCGTGTCTCTGCTTCTGCCTTTTTCCGTGAAATTCCGTGTCCATCCGTGGCAAATGCTTACGCTTATTCTTCCTTTGCGAACTTAGCGTCTTTGCGGTAAAAATGCCTTTGATCCCAGCCACTATTTCTAATCATCCCCGGCCAGTTCGACAGGCTCACTGACCGTAAAAATCCCGGCCCCTGAGCTTGCCGAAGGGTGCCCTCCCCGCAATCGTCAACTTCGCGATTGAGCGGTTACATTCTTGTTCTTTCTTCCGTGAAATTCCGTGTCACTCCGTGGCAAATGCTTAATCTTTTCTTCCTTGTATTCTTCGTTCCGTGAAATTCCGTGTCCTTACGTGGCAAATGCTTCTGCTGTTTCAGTTTTTTTCCGTGTTTCTGCTTCTGCTTTTTCCGTGAAATTCCGTGTCCTTACGTGGCTAATGCTTTCTCTTGGTTTTTTTCTGGGACTGCGCTTGTGCCTTTGGGCCGCCTGCCAAACTACCTAAATTAGCCAGCATTTTAGTTGGTCACTTGATAATTAAGGGTGGTCGAAAAATAGTTGAAAATTTTACAAAAATAATGATTGGGACTTTTGCAACTCTTTTTTTAATTATAATTCTGCAATCAAATTTTACCTAACCCTATAATATTATTGGTTTTAGCATCTTCCAATTTAATAACTATCGATTAGTTTATTATTGCACAATATGCCAGTTTTAACACCTTTTAGGGCGTTGATGTTTAAATAATTTAAGTTACATTTAAATATCGTTTGCGTCTATTTATTACCAAGATTAGACTTAATCCATAGTGCGTAATTTGGGCAAAATGCATAGCTAGGGTATCCTAAGCAATGCTGCGCTCTAAAGCTTTACGAATGTTTAATATTTTTTTTTTGAGATGTCTACAAGAGGTTTACACATGGCAAGCTCCTGGTTCAACGGCCTTAGTTCCATTCTCTCCCGCAGGAACAAGAGCAAGAAGAAACTGGTTATTGAAAAACCTCTTTCTAGGTTCAGCAGGTATCTTGCGCTCGAGCGTCTTGAAGACCGCTTGAACATGGATAACACGCTGAATTTTGCTGGGGGGATTTTAACAGCAACTATTCAAGATAATACGCGTGATATTGTTATTTCGATGACCGCTGGCGGCGTGATTACTTTTACAGATCAAACGGTTGGTGGGTCAACGCAATGGGTTGGGCCAGGTAATGTGGCAGTGACTACAACCGTTCCGGGTGTTATTTCTGTTCAAAATACCAATCCAGGCCTTAATCCTACCTCCGTTTCGGTAGCCCTTAATTCGGCTAGTTATGCGCCGGGCACCTTGACTGGTATTGCAATCCAGTCGAACTCAACAAGAAATGTATATTCATTCGGCCTTACCAATACTGTAAATTCTGCAACGGTAGCGGCGGTTGGTACTGGTTATATTGCTGGTCGTTATGTCACTATTGGAACTCCAGCGGATGGAAGAACTCTTGCTACCGGCTTGGTAACTGCGGTAACTGGTGCTGGCGGTATTAATACTGCAACTATTACGATTGTTAATGGTGGTGGTGGTTACGACCCCACGAATTTGTTAAGTCAACCAATTACGCCAATTGCTACCGCAAATGATGCTACTGCTACTGCTAATTTGACTGGCACAACGGTATCATCTTTGACACCTACTTTTGTAGGTGCGGGTTATACCTCTACCCCTACAGTTGTAATTTCAGCCCCTCCAGCAGGTGGAACGCAAGCTGTTTATACCGCTAATGTTGTTGGTCAGCAAGTTACGAGTTTCAATCTAGTTAATGCAGGCTCCGGGTATACTTCCACCCCAACGGTTTCTATTGTTGCTGGTACTGGGGGTACTGCAAATATAACCCTAAACACCAGTGCGCCTTTGGATTTAAGTGTTCTTACAGCTACTAATGCTGGATTTTCTTTTGCTGTTCCTAATGCAGGTACAGTGAATTCCATCAATTATAATGAGTATATAAAGACTAAAGGCGATGGCGCAATTTCTATTTCCGCAGGGTCGGGTACAGGGAATACGACTGGATTAAGTAATATCACTGTTACAAATCCAGGTTCTGGTTATAGACAGTCGCCTAATGTAAATTTATCTTACACTTCAGCATTACCAGCAACTACCCAAGCGTATCTTGGGATTACCAGTGGAACTATTACTGGTGGTGGTGGCCAAAACTATGTAATTGGTGATGTTCTTCAACTTAGGGACACGCAAGGTTTGCCTGGCCTTGGCCAAGGTAATAACCGATATGTTATTGTCACGGGCGTGGCTCCTATTTCTGGTACCATTACTTCCTTTGACCAAAATGTTACATCTAATTCTGTTCTTGGTGTAAAAATAACCAACACCGGTTCCGGTTATAACTTTACTACGAACACAGATAACCCTGCAATTTTTAATCCTACAGTTACTTTTTCCCTTGGTTCTACAGGTTTGAATACTGATAGGGCTAAAGGTTTGGGTTACCTTTATGTAAGCGATAATCTTAGCGGGAATTTTGCTTGGACTGTTCCAACATCTGCATTGACGATCCCTACCTCGACCAATCAAGTTGCGCTGGTAGAAAACTCGGCTGCACTTAATTTGATTCCCGGCGGTTCTGGTTATACAGCCCCAATAGTCAACATAATCCCTGTTGATGGAAATGTAACCACGGCAGCATTTGCAACTGCAACTGTAAGCCCTACCGGGGTAATTACTGCTATTAATTTTATTTCCGGTGGTTCAGGTTATACTGCACCTCCTACGGTTACTTTTAGTGGTGGTTCCGGATCTGGCGCAACTGCAACTGCTATATTGGGTACTGGCGCAACTGCGGGCCAAGTGATTGGTTTTGCTGCTACTCAGGCAAGTTCTGCCAGTGCTACTGCTACTTTCAAAATGCAGAACATTCAGATTAATAATACTGCTGGAAATATAGCAACTACAACAGCTACTATTGTTGGTACTAAGATTACTGCTGTTGCAGTAAATACCGGGGGAAGTAATTATGTTCCTAGTAGAACTACTGCTGCCTTGGGCATACCTGTAACATTTTCTGGTGGTGGTGCAACTACTCAGGCTACAGGTTATGCTTTAACTAATGCAGCAGGTGCGGTTACCTCAATTGTTGTAACTTCATCCGGTTTTGGTTATTCCGGTGCTCCTACTATAACTATTGCTGGCAGGGGAAGTATCACAGCCGGGGGTACAGGGTATGTTAATGGCGATATAGTTGAGTTGGCCGATTCGGTCGGTTCTGGGGCCACATGGACCTATACCACTCCAGCTTCATTTAATGTAAATGGTACGGGTGGAATAACTAGTATTTCAAATGCAATTGCTAATTTAACTAGTGGTGGTAGTGGTTACATTAATCAGCCTTTGGTTGTTATTTCAGGTGGTGGTGGTACTGGTGCAACAGCGGTTGCTACTTTGAGTGGGGGTGCTGTTACGGGTTTTATTGTTACTAACGCCGGTACAGGTTACAACACTGCTACCCCTCTAACCATTACCATTCAAAATAGTTTTACTCCAGCTTCTAGGGCGCAATATACGGTAACCGCAACTGCCGGGGCAATAACTAATTTAACACCTGTGGTAGGGGCGTTGGGCGCTGGGTATGTCAAAACAACAGGCCTGTTTGTAATACCTACAGGGACGAGTGTTGGTTCGGGAGCAACTGTGACTGCAATTGGTGCCATTGATACCATTGCCTTAAATTCAGCAACTGCGCAGTTCCCCAATAGTTCCACACAGTCTTATTACAAAGATTTGCGAAATCTTAATCTTTATGTAAACATTACTAATAGTGGAACATTTAACCTTGCCACCTCAACTGGTGGTATAAATACTGGCTCAACAGTTAGCGCTTTGGGTTCAATCGGGCGCGTTTTAATGACAGATAATGGGGTTAGTTATACCGCCACACCAACGGTGACATTTCTTGATCCATCTGGTGTTGCCCCTGCTAATGGTGGAGTTAGGACCACGGGCACGGCAATAGTTTCGTTGGGTTCTCCAAGTGGTGATAGTTACACTTGGCTGACAGGCATGAATGCAACGGGTGGCAGTGGTGTTAATGCTATTTTTTCTGCTACCGGTTTTGTTTCAAGAATAACTGTTTCAGTTCCCGGTAGTTATACCCTAGGGACACCTCTAGTTACTTTAACTGCTGTGGCCGGCATTGGTTCTGGAGCACAAGCTACTGCTTTCATTGGGACCCAATTAGGTTCTTACATTAATGTAAACCCTGTAACATTATCGCCTGTGGTTGGTGGTCAAGCCAGTTCCATGGTTACCACTGGTGCTGGTGGTATTGTGCTTGATGCATCCAATGAATTTAGCTTTATTTCGGTTGATAGGCCCATAACAACAACAGGAACTGGTTCTGTTAGAATAAATGCTGGTTATAGACCTGCTGAAGGGTATGCTGTCAGGTTAAATTCTGATATTAATACAAACACAGGTAACATAGTCTTTTATAATCAAGCTGCAAATAATGCAACGCCCCCAAGTCCTGTTGGTTTGACTTCTACAAGTGCTGTTTTACTTGCAGGAAATACTGGCATAAATCTTACATCCACGGGCGGCGGTAGCGTATTTTTTAGTTCAACTTTAGATGCTGTAGCAAACCAAGACATTCAGGTCAACACTTCTGGAAACTTTACAGTTTATGGTAATATTGGAACTATTGCTGGTGGCTTGGGTGATATTATTCTGGGTAATGAATTAGCATCTGGGAATGGTATCAACAGTCTTTGGTTCAATGGTTCCCTATTTGCAGAAAGCCTGACTGTTAATAATGCGAATTCTTATGTCAGAAACGGTTCCATTAACCCTGGCTTGGGCAAAACTTTCAATGGTGCTTTAATTGTTGGAAGGCAAGTTTATGATAATTCAATATCTACAAGACCATCCATTGATTTGCGAACAGCAAATGGTGGTAATATCACCATGCAGGATGAAATTTCGGTTGTTACTTCTAGTAATACTGATGGCGCAATTTTCTTTACCACCTCGGATGCTGGGAGTTTAAATTTTCTTAAGGGTGTTTCTACTACTGGAAATCTGACTATTCAAGATGTTACTGTTATAAATCTTGGAAATACAGTCGCTGGGGTGGGGGCTAATGACATTTCTTTTGGCGTGGCGGGTAGCAATGGGCTTACATTTAATGATCCATTAAATCTTATTGGTAATGTAACCCTTGCAGTTGCCAACACCAAGGATATTACCCTTAATCAGGCTGTGAATGGTGGAAACGATCTTCATTTTAGTACACTAGGTGGGGATATCACCGTTTCTGGTGATGTCGGTTTGACAACCACTCTACGAAATATAATTTTAGATAACAGTGCCTCAAGTTTGACTTTTAATGGCACTACCCTTAAGGCGGGTGGATTGTCCACCAATGGGAATTTTGTGTCAGGGAATATTGATCTTTCCATTCCAACGACCCAGATTTTTAATGGCGTCACTACTCTTATCCTTCAAGCCAGTGGCAATATTCTTCTGAACGCAATGAATCTTAGTGGTTCTGCTAATTTACAAACAGATAACAATAACTCAGGTATTTTGGAATTGCGTGGAAGCATCACCAATGTGAATTCACAGTTCTTGCAACAAAGAGCAACTGGTGGTACCGCTGGTGCAACTGGCGCAGTTGCTGGGGTAAAAATCGGAACCGCTTCTGGGTTAGTGCCCGTAAGTATCACAGGTACCAATACTGGGGGCAGCAGCATTCAGTTCCAAGGTAGCGAAATCGGCAGGGTTACCAACATTGTGAGTATTGTTTCAGGGGGCAGTGGATATCAGGTTGGCGATCTCCTTTCAATTTCCGGAGTAAGTGCTGTTGGTACCGTGGCTGCAACGGTTACTGTCACCCAGGTTTCTGGTGGTTTGATTACTCAGCTTTCAGCAGTTAACAATCACTTGGATAATTTCGGCTATAACATAACCAATCTTGCTGGTTTGGTATTAACTGGCGGTAGTGGCTCCGGCGCTGTTGTTAATGCCTATGGGGTTTCTGATACCTTTGTTGATCTGCTCTCCTCTACCACGGTAAGCACTTTGAGTGGCGGAAATATCACTTTCTATGGCAGGGTGGAATCCACCAATGCTAAGTCATTTACCGTTTCATCTGTTTCGGGTAACCTTACCTTCAAAGATGATGTTGGCCTGGCAGATGGTGGCAGGGCATCATTCCCTCTTGCCAGCTTTACTGCAAGCACCGGCGGCATAGGTCGGGTTATCTTTTCTGATGAGGCCAATGGTATAGCTACTTCGGGACTTATAAGTATTACAGGTAATTCAACCATATCGAATTCCAGTGTATTCATTGCAGGCGCAGGTAATATCTCTTTTACAGGTGATCTTTCGGGTACCACGGTTGGCACCAGCGACTTAACATTTAGAAACACCGGTAGTATTTCTGTTGGTTCCTTGGGCCAGGGTACCAACGGTACCCTTCAAGATGTTCTTATTGATGGTAATGCTGCGTCTTTTGTAACCTCCGTTGCTGGTGGTTCCAATGGCGGCATTAAAGCTACCTCTTTTAAAACTGGTAGTAATATTGTTGTGCAGGGCGGCATTACCGTTGTTGGTTCGCAAACTTATGGCAATGTTGCGGGCACCAATGATGTGGCTCTTTCTTCCATTGGCAATATCGTGATGAATTCACAAGACATCACCTCCGTTGGCAACCTCAGCCTTACTTCTTCTGCGGGTAATATTTCGCTGCGGGCAGTTACCGGCACGGGTGATGCGATCTTTAGTCATAATGTTGGTACTTTGAATCTCGAAGGTAATCTCTTTGCGAGGTCTTTTTCTGAAGCAGCATCTTCAGCAGCGGTGAACATTGGTGCTACCACTACAGTCACACTTAATATTTCTACAGGAGATGTAGCATTTAATAGTGGGGTGGTTTTAATCAATGACGCCATCATTACCACGGCTTCGAATTCTAATGTTAGTTTTCAACGAACCTTAAAGGGCGGTGCAAACAATACCCTTCGAAATCTTAATTTCAATAATGCTGGGACTGTTGCATTTGTAGGAAGTGTTGGGGGTAGTGGTAGTGTTGTTGGGACTGCTGAAAGAATCGGAAATATCACGATTGGAAGTTCCTCGCTTTTTGGGTTAAGTGCTTCAGGTAGCGATTTTAAAGCTGCTTCTTTGGTTACTACCAATCCTGTTTTGGGAGATATCAGTTTAACTTCCACCCTCTTGGATCTTACTGGTAATGCTGGGTTGAACCTTGCTACCAACCACGATGGCCATGTGGTCAGCCTTGCTAAAGTTACCGGTGGAGCTGGTTACAGTGTTGGTCAAATTCTTAATGTTGGCACCACTGGTTTTACCACGGTAGCTACGGTTCAAGTTCTGGCGGTTACCGCTGGTTCGATTGATTCATTTAAAATATTAACTGCAGGAACTGGCTATACAAACGGTGGTTCTTACACTTTAACTGGGGGCACTGCGGGTGCAACGGTTACTGTAACCTCTAATGTTTCTTCAAATATTGGCCTTGGGGTTACTAATTTAAACTCTACGGGTGGGCTTACACTCACAAGTTCAACTGCAGACACCGTTACCTTGACAGGTAATATCACTAGTGCATTAGGTATTGCTCAAAATGGTTCAGTAAATGTTACTTTGGGAACAACCTCTGCGATCACTATTACTACTGCTGCATCTTCAGGTGCTATTTTCGCTGGCAATCTTGTTGTTGCACAAAACACCCAGATGAATGTGGGTGGTGGTATTACTATTACGGGTACTATTAATAGTGTGGATAGTAGTAATATCCGCTCCTTGGGATTGCAATCCACCATCGGTATAATTGGCACCAATAGTGAAATAGGCGCAACTAATGCTCTTTTAAGTTTCACTGCCAATGCAGGTGCTGCTGGCACCGTTACCATTCAAGACCTTAGTGATAGTTCAATAAGTGTACTTACTCAATCAGGGATTAATATCACGGGTACTTTGAATCTGGTGGAAGCTGATACCACTTTAGATGGGGGTACTGCGGGTAATGTTACCCTTGCAGGAAATGTTAGTGGCTTTGCAAGTTCTGATCTTATTTTAAAGACTAATGGCGGGGCTATTAGTGTTACAGGTGCTACTGGAATTGGTACTGGTTCTGTGAGAATGGGCGAAATTGTTATCGATGGTACTCCAGCTTCGTTGCAAATCACGGGCAATGTTTATGCAGATTCGATAAGCACCATTAATAATCTTGCTGGGGCTATTACTGTTGGTGGGTCCCAGTTCATCACTAATAATGTAAAGCTTTACAGTAACAATGGCCCGATTAACCTTGGGGCGATTACCACGGACAATGGCGGACTTTTAAGTGCTGTTACTATAACTGGGGCTTTGACTGGTTTTATAAATGGTGAAACCGTAACAATTACAGGAGGAACAACAAGCGCTACGGGTACTGCTGTTGTAAACGTTTCTGGAAATCTTACTTCTGTTACTCTTACGACCTCAGGTTCTGGCTTTGTCAATGGTCAAACGGTTACGATTACCGGACCATCAGCTACCACTACTGGAACCGCTACCGTTGCTTCCAATATTGATATTCAAGCTAATAATGGCGCAGTAACTGTTGGGGCATTAAATGCAGGGGTCAACGCTGCGGGGGCAATCAACATTAAGCATGGTGGTATTCTTACCCTTAACAATAATATCACTGCGGGATCTTTCACCGAAACCGTGGGCAGCATTGGCAACATTGTGGTTGGTAATACTACTCCTGTTACATTCCAGGTTTCAGGTACCAATACTGGATTCCAATTCCTCAACCCTGTTCAGCTCAAACAGAACCTGATTATTCTTTCCAATAGCAATGTCATTTTTAATGGCACAGTTGATACGCAAACTGGTTCTGCTTCTAGGAATCTTGCTATTACCGTTCAGTCAGGTACCAGCAAAGATGTTACATTCTCGGGCGCAGTAGGTGGTACCAGCGGCGTAGCCATGGGGGATATCACCATTGGGGGTGCAGCAGCTATTAATGCAGGCACCAATACCATTACAGCTTTATCCTTGGATGCTACTGCAACTGGAGTAATTACTCTTAAGGGATTGCAGACTTATTCCGGTTCTTCGGGGCTTAAGCTTACCGCAGATGGCGATATTTTTGTAGGCAATATTATTACGAGTAATAGTGGTAATGTTGCATTTAATAATAAGAATACTCTTAATATATTGGGTAATATCACAAGTGCAGGCAGCATTAATCAAGTTACGAGAACGGGCGGCACAAGCCTTGTTACTTTTGGAGACACTAATTCTGCAAATACTTTGGTTTTGCAATCCACCACTTCTGGCTTGCCTGTAAGTTTTGATGCCAGCATGGTGTTGAATAAAGATGTGCAGTTTAAGTCGGTAGGCACTGGCTCCATTACCGTGGGTACAACTTCCGGAACCAATACCACCATTAAGTCTGGCGTTTCAGGTTCTTACAATCTTCTTATTCAGGCTACGGGTGGGGCGCTTATCAACCTAAATAGTGATATTGGTGGCACTAATGCTGAGAATCTTGCTTCATTAACGGTTGCAACCGTTTCTGCTTCGGGTGGTAAAACCAATATTGCATCCCGTACTATTAAAACGGGTGGGGTAGCTGGCCAAACCTTTACAGGCAATGTTGATTATTCAAATGCCTTGATTCTTAGTTCTGCTTCTGGGCCCATTACTTTTAACAGTCAGCTTGATTCAACCAATGCTGCCAACTTGACTTTAACCTCTAATGGTTCATTGTCTTTCCAAGCGATTGGTTCCTCCAACAAGGTTGGTGCAATTTTAATCACCGCTGCTTCCAGTGGCCTTTCTGGGACTAGCATCAATGCTGCAAGTTTGAAAACCGATACTAACATTGCACTCATCGGCAATATTGTGATCACGGGAATTCAAACTTATACTTCTGATATTGATCTTGATACCACTGCTGGAATCAGCATGGGTAATTCAATCACTTCAAATACAGGCAAGATTGATTTAACCTCGGGTGGCACCACGTTGGTGAACGCCCTTACAACCTTGGATGCAACCAATGGCACCATTACTCTTAGCCATGGCGCGACCCTTTCTCTTTTGGGCAATATTCTTTCCGGCAATAGTTTTACAGAAAATGCTACACAATCTACCAATATACTCGTGGGTTCTGGTGGTGCTTCCCCAGTAACAATTACCGTTGGCTCTGGTAATTTTTCGATTGGCTTGACCAATGTTACTCAGCTTTTGTTAAACAATGATCTTCAGGTTACCACTTCCGGAGCTTTGGCAGATGTTACTTTTGGTTCGGTGATTGATAGTGCTGCTTCTGCAGCCAAGGGTTTAACCATCAATACCACCGGTGATATCATCTTTGGTGGAAATATTGGTCAAGCTACCAATGCACGTTTGGGAACCATTAGCCTTACTAACAATGCTTTATCGCTTACTGCAACCAATGTAAATATTAAAGCGGGTTCCTTTACCACCGGCGCATCCACTGCGGTGAAGGGCGCCATCGATCTTTCTGGTACGATTGATTTAAATGCTGCTGCAGGCCTTACCTTGAAAACGGATGCAACCACCGCTGCTAACGGTACCTTGAAATTAGGCCCTGTTATCACCATCAATGGTGGTAATGTGGTACTCACTCATTCAGGGCTTCTTACTTTATTAGGCGATGTAATAGCCAATGGCAACATTACCGAAACTGCAACGGGTTCTTCAACTCCTGTTGTTGAAATTGGAAACACCACTATCTCGGGTACGGTTACACTTAATTCAAATCCTGCCAACGGCTTTATCAGCCTATCTAGACCAGTTACTTTAAACCAAAGCCTTGCGATTCAAGCTAGCGGTAATGGCAACATTTCAATTAGTACTGTTGATGCTAATAGTGCAGCTCTTACCAAGGATCTGACTATCACGATTCTTGGTGCTACAGGTGTGGTTACCCTAGGTGGATCCTTGGGTGCAGCAGGGGCATTAACCAAAGTTCAAGTTAATGCAGGTGCTTCTGGTTCTATCGGGATTAATGGTGCAGCAATTACGACCACTGGTGCTAGTGGTCAATCTTTCACTGCTTTAAATACAAATTACACATCCGCTCTTACACTTACCGCAGGCTCTGGGCCGATTGCTTTTGTTGGTGGTTTAAATTCATCCACAAATGCAAATCTTTCCCTTGCAACGATTGGTGCTTTAAGTTTTGGTGGCGCAGTGGGCGCAGGTGGCGCGCTTGGTGATATTAATACCACCCTTGCTTCTTCTGGTTTAACTGCCACAACTATCAGTGCGAAATCTTTTGATACTAATGTTGCTTTGGCTGGGCCAATTTCCATCACCGGCGCTCAAACTTATACCGATTCCACTACCGGGTCTTTGCGATTGGAAACCACGGGCACTTCTAGCATGGCGATGACTTCCGTTATCGCAACCAATGGGGGAATCAATTTAAAAACAGCTCAGGGTACCATTTCGGTTGGCGCCCTTACTGCAAGTGATACAACGCGTGGCGATATTGCACTTAATCATGGTGGCAATCTTACTCTGAATGGCAACATTATCGCAGGCGATACCCTTGTCATCACCTCAGGCTTAAATACCCTTATTTCCGTAGGCACAATCGCTGGCGCTGCTATTCTTATTGATGTGAACAACAGTGATGTTGCTTTCGGGACTAATGTTGATCTAGTCCAAAACCTTACTATTCAAAACCGTAACTCCAAGGATGTTATTTTCAGTGGCTTCCTTGATAGTTCCAACACCACTAAAAATCTAAGTATTTCGACTACAGGCGATGTTTCGTTTGTTAAAACCGTAGGCCAGATTGCAGCTTCAAGATTGGGCGATATCGCAATCAGCAATGGCGCTATCAGCCTTACCGCAAGTGCTGATGTTAATGCAAAATCCTTGAATTCTGGCGTGGTCGCTGGCGCTATCAACTTTGCTGGCACCCAAAACTATGCGGGCTCCTCTGGGTTGACTTTAGCAACCAAGGGTACTTCGGGAGATATTATCGTTAATGGTGTTACCACTACTCTTGGCGCAGTTAATTTCACCAATAGCAACGCCTTGAGTCTGCTGGGCAATATTTCCAGCTTCGGCCAGATTAAACAACAAGCGGGTACTAACCCTGGTACTGTTGCAGTAACCACGGGCGTTACCACCAACAATACTCAGTTGACCTTCAATTCCACCAACTCCGGCCTTGATTTTGCAACTTCGATTTCTATTAATCAAGATTCCCAGTTCAGTTCCAGCACTAATGGCCTGATTGATATCCGCAGTGCTATTTTCTCTGCCCCCGCCATTTCTAGAAAACTGACTGTAAGCAATGTCAATGGCACCATTAATTTCGGTGGTGATATTGGTTCTGCTGCCAATGATTTTTCTCAGGTCGTTATTAGTGCAGGTGTCACAGGTATCGTAAATCTGGCTGGGGCTAATGTGGTTACCACCGGATCTTCCGGCCAAAGCTTCACTGCAGGCAGCACTAACTATACAACCGCCCTTACCCTTGATGCAGGTTCTGGTTCAATCGGTTTTGTTGGTGGCTTAAATTCTTCTAATTCCAGCGCTCTTAACCTGACTAATATTGGTACTTTAGGTTTTAATGGTGCAGTTGGTGCAGTTGGTGCCTTAGGTGATATCAGAATCACTGGCGCTTCCAATGGTTTAACCGCAACAGGTATCATTGCAAAATCTCTTGAAACTCGTGCTGGTTTTGCGTTAATTGGCCCAATCTCAATTACTGGAACCCAAACTTATTCCAATAATCTTAAATTAGAAACTGCAGGTACTAACAATATCTCTGTCGGTGTAGTCAACACCACTACTGGTTCTATAGTTCTTTTCACAGATCAAGGCAGTTTGAGCGTCGGGGCACTTACTGCTTCTGCAAATACCATTAATCTGACCCATGGTGGTACCCTCACCTTTGCAGGCGATATTTTTGCTGGAACTACATTAGTGGTAAATTCAACTAATGGCTCTGCCATTATCGTTGGTACTGGTACAGATATCATCATGCGAGCCTTGGCGGGTGGTATTAGCTTAACCGGCACTGTTTCTTTGGTGAATAACTTAAGTGCAACTGCTGGGAATGGCGCCATTAATTTTGGCAGTACCATTAACAGCGCAGCAGGCAAGAATCTGGCGCTTTCTCTTACAGCAGCAAACCCTGTAACCTTTGGCGGAAATATTGGTCAGACTTTCCGTCTGGGTGATATCTCCATCACCGGTGCACCTGCTGGCATTGATGCAACCACCAAGAATATTAGTGCGAAGTCCTTTGTGGCTTCAGCCTCCACCGGGGCAATCAACCTTCGAGGAACCCTCGATTTTAATGGCGCCAACGGCTTCAATGTAACGACAACGGATACAACATTCTCAGGAACAGCTGGCAACATCACCTTGGGTCAATTGACCACGAGTGGTGGTGCGGTATCGATCTCGAACAGTCAGATCTTGCAGTTGTTGGGAAATGTGTTGAGTGCTGGATCGATCACGGAGAGTGGAGCGGGCACAGTGTTGTTGGGAGATGCAAGTGCAGTGAGCCCAACGATCACGGTATCCACAACGACGGCGGGATCGGGGATAGTGTTTGGCAAGAACATTAACTTGAATCGGGATGGAGTGTTGACTGCAGCGGGGGCGGGTAATGTGACGCTGAGCGGCACGGTGGATAATGCAACGGCAACGGCGCAAGGGCTGACCTTAAATTCAACAAGTGGCACAATCAGCCTGAATGGAAATATTGGTCAAGGTTCTAATGGTGGTTTGTCGAAGGTGAATGCAGCGACTACCGGTAATATCATTCTTGGTGGAAGCAATGTGACCACGGTTAACAATGGCGGCCAGAATTACAGTGGTGCGAATACGAACTTCACGAATAATCTGACTTTGTCTGCTGGAACCGGAGCAATAGGGTTCGTTGGAACCTTGACCTCCGGGACTAAGAATTTAACGTTGACGACAACGGGCGGGTTGAGTTTTGGTGGAGCAGTGATTGGCCTAGGCAATATCAGCGTAACAGCAGCATCTGCAGGGTTGAGTGGAACGAGTATCAGTGCGACTTCCTTGGTAGGAAGTGTGGCGTTGAATGGTGCAGTTTCCATCACTGGTCAGCAGAGTTATACTGATCGTTTGGTGTTGGCAACTTCCGGCGTTAATAATATTGGTGTTGCGGGTGTAAATACAACAACTGGCCCGATTACCCTTACTACCAATCTCGGAACCTTAAACGTTGGGTCTTTGATTGCGACTGCAAACGCAGTTTCCCTTACCCATGGCGGCACGCTAACCATCGGCGGTAATGTTTTTGCGGGAACAACTCTTGGAGTTACCACGAACAATGGCGCGACAATAATCGTTGGTACGGGTAGCAATGTTTCTATGCAGGCATTAGGCGGTGGAATTTCTCTGGGTGGCGCGGTCACCTTAGTTAATGATTTAACTGTCAACGCTTCCGGTGCTGTTGCTTTTGGTAATACCCTAAACAGTACCGCTCTTCAAAGAAGAGCGCTTTCGATCAGCACCACAAATAATAGTGTCACCTTCTCGGGTGCAGTTGGTCAGGTGACTAGGCTTGGTGCAATCAGCATTGCAGGAACTCCAACCGGAATTGATGCGGGCACCAAAAATATCAGTGCAGCTTCTTTTGTAAACACAGGCGCAGCTTCTGGAACCATTAATCTTCAAGGTACCCAGAATTATGATGGCGCTGTGGGTTTAAACCTTCTTACAACGGGTGCAGGCGGCAATATTACTTTGGGCCAGGTAACCACCAATGCGGGCGGTGTTACCCTTACCAACAGCAATCTGCTTACCCTTTTGGGCAATTTTTCTAGCTTTGGTACCATCCTTCAGCAAGCTGGAACCGGTGGTGGTACGCCTACTCTTGATATTGGTGTTACCAGTAGTGGAACCGTTTTGAACATTCAAACCACAAATGCAGGATCTGCAATTGACATCGGCAGTGCAACTAAATTGAACCAGAGTGCAACCTTGATTGCAGCGGGAAATGGTTCGGTTGATGTTCGATCCACTGTAAATTCCAACACAACGAATTCAAGGTCGCTTAATATTTCGAACACGGGTGGCATCATCACCATGGCTGGCGCCATTGGAACCGCTTCCAGTGCGCCTAGTTCTGCATTGTCACTCATCGTACTTAATGCAGGAGCAGGTACCATTAACTTGAATGGCGGTGCAATTACCACCAGCACTTCTGTTGGCCAGGTTTACACGGGATCCATCAATCTGAGCAATGCAGATCTTACACTTACTGCTAATGGTACGGGGGTTTTGACCTTCAATGGTAACGTGAATGGCACCCAGAATCTGACCATGAAAACTGCGGGAGCTATCAACTTTAATGGTAATGTTGGTGTCAATAATCCTCTTGGCGATATGTTTATCGATGCAGCTAACCCTTCTGGGTTTACCATTACGGGAACGGTGAATGCTTCTTCGTTGCAGAACATAAATAGCAGTTTTGTGAATGGTAACATCAGTATTGTGAGTGCCCAAAACTACAGCGTTGGCGGCCTCGTTCTGGAATCGCGTAATGCAGGTTCGATTACGGTTGGGAATATTACCTCTGGTGGTTCGTCTTCCACTGTAAGCTTTACCCATCAGGGGAATCTTAATCTGCAAGGTGATATCAATGATTCTGGCAGCTTTGCACAAACCGGCACTAGTGGTGGTACGGTCTTTATTGGAAATTCTGTACCAACCACCATCCAGATTGGATCGTTTGGTGCTGCATTCAACAGGGCTGTAACCTTAAATCGTAGTTTAAGCCTTACTGCACCTGGGAATATTTCCTTTGCGCAGAATCTTAACAGTGCTGTTGGTCAAACCAGCAATCTTACCTTGAATTCCTCAGGCATTCTTTCTTTTGCAAGCAATGTTGGGAACACCACAGCTTTGGGCGTGATTGATGCAAGTACTGCAACCCTCACGGGAATTACTGCAACCAATACTAGTTCAGTTATCAAGGCGCAATCCTTCAATTCAGGTTTTGTTGCAGGCAATATCAATCTTACTACGCCACAGGCTTATTCAACCGCAGCGGGATTAAACCTTACCACCGTTGTTCCTGGTTCTGGTACCAGCAATATTACTCTTGGAGCAGTAACCACCTCTAATGGTGGTGTCGTTACCATTCAAAATGTTGATAGTTTGAAATTGCAGGGAACCCTCACCTTGGATGGTGCTTTCACCCAAACCAATAACGACCTGTCTTCAACCAATGAAGATGTAGAATTTGGCGCAGTGAGCGGGATAAGCTTTAGTCTTACCACCACAGGTGATAATATCAGCTTCGAAGCGCCAATCCTCATGAATCAAAACAGTTTGCTCTCTACTGGCGCAACTGGTTTGGGCGTTGTCACTCTTTCTACCTCGGTGGATAGCTTGGGGAATGCAGTCAAGAATTTGACTGTAACCAATGCCAATGGTACTGCCAACATTGGTGGTTCTTTGGGCACAGCACTTAATGCTGAACTTGGTCTTCTTTCAATCACTAGTAATGCAATTAACTTTACAGATAATCTGAATACCACCAATGTTAAGACCAAGGGCGCTTCAGGCCAATCTTACAATGGTACGGTTTCCCTTAATGGCGATGTGGTGATAAATGCTGGAAACTTGGGACCTGTCTCATTCAGCAGTACCATTAATTCTGCACCTTTGGCCACCAAGGCACTTACCCTTCAAGGAGTAAATGCAGTCCAGTTGAATGGTAATATCGGGGCGTCAATTCCGCTTTCTAGTTTCAGTGTTACGGGCACATCTAGCGCACTTACCACCTTTAATGCAGGTTCGGTAACCACTATCGGTAGTGGTCAAACTTATAACACGGCTTTGTTGATTGGCAATGTTGCTCCTGGGCAAATCAACCTGACTGCAGGTAGTGGTAATGTGGTTTTTGGCAACACTGTTGGCTTGACTTCTAGAAACTTGACAGTTGCTGCTGATGAAATCGATATTAACAGCACTATAGATCCAAGTAGCACTGGTGTTAGTGTCTTGATTCTTCAAGCTGGAAATACTTCCACCCCTGTGGTGATTGCAGGAACTCCTGTTGTTGGTACTTTAGATCTTACTTCTGCTGAACTTCTTAACTTAGTTAATGGATTTAAGAGCATCACCATTGGAAATGCTAATTCGCTTGGTAACCTCACTGTTGCTACTGATCTAACCCTTAATGAAATTCGCGATCCGTTTACTTTGACTACCAGCGGAAACATGCTAATTCTTGGCGCTATTGCTGCGGTCGATAATGCAACTTTGAGCCTTATTGACCCTAATTATGCAACTGCCACTATTACCTTGGCAAACGCCATTTCGACTCAGGGAAATGTGATCACCATTGATGGTGCTAATCAGGTTAATACGGGTGGAGCAATTGCAACCACGGGCGCGACTAACAGCAATCCTCTGGGTGCGAACATTAACTTACTGGCTAATAGCAGGTTCACAGGTGCTGGAAACTTGACCCTTGATTCTGGTTCAGTTGGTTTGATTGTTGGGAATAATACCTTCAACATGTCTGGTGGCATCACCATCACCAATAGCGGTGGGGCTACTTTCAACCAAAGTGTTACTGCGGGTGCCGTTAATATTAATGGATCCACGTCTGGCAAGGATGTCGTTTTCAATGGAACATTAAACGCTACAAGCCTGAACACTGCTAATGGCCCTTATAACCTTAAGGTTCTTTCTGGTGGTAATATCAGTGGCGTTTCTGTGCTTAGCAATACGGGTACCACTACTCTGGGTGATGCGGCAACGGATGCCCTTACTTTTGCAGGCGGCCTTACTGCTACTGGCAGTTCCAAATTGAGCCTTGCTGGTACGATTGCAACCATTAACAATGCTATGACTCTTCGAAACTCGGACTTGACCACTAATACTACCTTGCTAAGTGGTAGTGGGATCATTACTATCACCGGTACTGTTACAGGGGGGGCAAATATCAAACTTAGCCTTCAAAATAACCTTGCAACTGGTGCTGTAAATCTTGCTGGCAATGTTACTGTCAATCAGCTTGAAACCTTTGCAGGTGCCTATGCTGTTAATCTTACCGGGTCAAATAACGTGATTTCTGGTTCTCTAACAACCTTCTTGAACACAGGTGGGGTCACTTTTGGCGCTAGCACTACGGATACCAGCACCTTTACAAATGGATTGACTGCAACAGCTTCCACTGTTCATCTTGCTGGTACGATTGCCGTCACTAATAGTGCAATGAATCTTGGTGCTGTTATTTTGGACTTGGATGGAACGGTTAAATCCGGGTCTGGAACCATTACCCTTGCTAGTGTTAATGGTCTATCCAAGAAGCTATCCATTCAAGATAACACTGCGAATTCTCGAGGTTTGGTTGTTGTTAATGGTACTGTCAACATCAATCAGATTGAAACCTTTGCACAGAACTATGCAGTAAGCTTGCTTGGTTCCGGTGTGGCTGTTTCAAGCGCATCTACCTTCAACAATACCGGTACTACCACCTTTGGGGATAGTGGCAATTTGGTTGATACCGTGACTTTCACGGGGGGCCTGACTGCCAAGGCTGGTCCTATTATTATTAATAGCACTCTTGCTACGGTTAATAATGTGCTTACAATCGGTGCTGTTACCCTTGCAGGAAATTCTACTCTTCAGACCGGTACCGGCACCATCACGGTTGGTTCTATCACCGATGGAGCTAACAGTTATATTCTTTCTTTGCAGAATGGGACAGGCAACCAAGGTTCGGTTGTTTTCTCGGGTGATGTGACTATTTCTGGGATCAACACCGCTAATGGAAATTATGCAGTCAGTTTCCAAAATAACACCACGATTGATTCTGCAGTCACCTTCACAAACACTGCTGGGGTATCCTTTGGCAAGAATGCAAGCAGTGTTTCGACCTTTACAAATGGTGTAACAGCAACCGCGGGCACTGGTAATGTTGTCTTAGCGGGTACTTTGAAAACTGCCGGGCAACCGATTAATCTTGGTAATGCAGTTGCAAGTATTAATCTAGTTGATAGCACTATAATTGATTCAGGTAATTCTTCTTCTGCTATTATTAAAATTGACTCCTTGATTAGTACCAATGGAAGGTCTTTGACTTTATCTTCTGGATCAACCGCGGGTGGGACTATTTTGATTAACTCAATTGATAGCACTGCCGGTGGGTTAACGATTGCAAATGCCGGTGGCCAAGTAACCTTTAATGGCAATGTGGGTGCGGCAACGGGTTCTGGTCTGATAACAATTACTAATTCTCAGCAAGGGGTTGATTTCCAAGGTCAGTTGTTTGGCTCAAATGTTAACATTGTTAACACAGCAGCTTCGAAAACAATTAAATTTGGGGGCAACCTGACCCTCACGGGTTCAATTTTAACTACACAGCAAAATTATAATGTTGATATTTCGGGTGTAACTAATGTTATTGGTGCAGCCAATAACTTTAATAATCTTGGGAATGTAAACATTAACTCTGCTTCTGGTAGTACAACGTTTACCAATGGTTTTGGTGCTTCTTTCCCAGCAGCAATTAATATTCAGGGAACTATTGTTGCTAATGGGCAAGTGAATATATCTAAGCCGGTTAATGTAAATGGTGCTACCACTACTACATTTAATAGTACTAGCAATACTATCTCCGGTGTAGTTACAGGAAGTGCTGCGATTACATCCAATGGTATTGGTACCCTTAGCCTTACTGGAAATTCAACTGGGTATACAGGAACTATTAATGCTAATGCAGGCAATGTTGCAGTGAATGCGAATTTTGCTAATGCCACCGCTGTTGTGGGTGCTGCAGGTAAAATTAGTGGTATTGGTTCCATTGGAACTTTGACCGCTAACGGTGGTATTGTTTCTCCTGGTAACAGTCCTGGACCATTAACTGTAGGTACCGCAACTTTAGGAGCCGCAGGATCCCAGACAACCTACAATGTGGAGATTAATGGGGCTACCGCAGGGCAGTTTGATCAGATCAAAGTCAATACCTCTGCGACCTTGGCTAATGCAGTGCTTAATATTACTGCGGGCGGTAACCTTCTGGTTGGCCAGCAATTCCAGATTGTTAGCGGTACAACCACTGGACAATTTTCCAATGCAGTCAGTACGATATCTACTGGAAATACTACCTTCTCTGTAACTTATAATGCTAATGGTGTATTGCTGACGGTAACCTCCGTTACCCCAACGCCAAGCCCAACGCCAAGCCCAACGCCAAGCCCAAGTCCAACCCCAGCGCCAACACCTACGCCTCCTGCACCAAGCCCAACACCAACGCCTAGTCCAAGCCCCGCGCCTAGTCCAAGTCCAACACCAGCGCCAACACCTACGGGGCCTTATGTCTTGTTTGCAGTGGGTGCTGATGCAGGCGGTGGCCCTGAAGTTAAGGTAAACTTCACCGATGGCTCTTCCGTTAGCTTTTATGCTTACGATATGGCTTATCGTGGTGGTGTTCGTGTGACAATGGGCGACTTAAACGGCGATGGTACCAACGAAATTATCACTGGCACAGGCCCTGGTGGTGGCCCGAATATTAGGGTCTTTAATGTGACCTCTTCTGGTAGCGTTACCATGGTTGCTAACTTTTTCGCCTTCGAACCTCAGTTCATGGGTGGGGTTTATGTTGCAGCGGGCAACTTGAACGGCGACGTTTCCAGCTCTAATCATGGCATTGCAGACTTGATTGTTTCTGCAGGCCCTGGTGGTGGCCCTCGTGTGATTGCTTACTCGGGTGGTGCAAATTATGTGAACCTGAATAATCAGCTTTGCGATTACTTTGTATATTCACCAGCCTTTACAGGTGGCGTATCCGTTGCAGCGGGCAATGTGTTTGGTGCAGTCGGCAGTGCCGATGAGCTTATTACGGGTGCAGGCCCTGGTGGTGGCCCTCATGTTAGGGCATTTGTGTTAAGCAATACGAATACCCCTAACTCGGTTCTTGAGTACATGGCTTTTGATCCCGCAATCCGCAACGGTGTTTATGTAGCCGCGGGCGATTTGGATAACGATGGGTACGATGAAATCTTCACCGGTACCAATTCTGCTCCAAATCTGCCTACCATGGTTAACGTAAGATATGGAAATGGGAACCAGACTGTGGTTTATCCATTTGGAGAATTCACGGGTGGTGCAAGGGTGGGTGTTGCCAAGGATAACAACAATAACCAGTACATGGTTGTTGGCGCGGGCCCTGGCGGTGGTCCACTGGTTCAAATTTATAATAGGAACCTGATTGCAATCGATAGCTTGTTTGCTTTCCCACTCAACTTTACGGGTGGTGTGTTTACCAACACCTCAATAAGTTGAGTCAAAATCGAAAGATTTCAAAAATAGTTGATAAGACGATAAGCTTTAATGCTTGTCGTCTTATTTTTTTGGAAGTAGCGGAACTTCCAATTGTTCTATTAACGCATTTCTTAATAGTTAAAGCTGAAAAGATAGAAATATAAGCAAAATGATGCGTTCACTTTTCGTATGAAACTCAAAAAAAAAGTTAAAGTTAGCATACTTGGAGCACTTTATAGTTCTCCAATCGAACCCCTAGTTTTTGTTTTGCGAGGCACTTGTCATGTCTTTCTCATGGTTAAACCTGAAGAAGTCCAAAAATAGTTCTAACCTGCGTTCTAGGTTTATTGCACCAGAACTGCTTGCATTGGAAAACAGAGTTAACCCAACCGCATTTACTGCGGATGTATTTTATAATAGTAATATTATTGAAGTGCAATTAACAAGTGTTGGTATCGGAGCAAATGCAAATACCTTAACAGTGTTTAATTCCGGCTCATCAATTTTTCTTGATGCTGGTATAGGTAACACAATTCAATTAAGTAGTGATGCTAGCAGTTCCGGGCTTGTTCCTTCAACTAATCCTGCTCAATTAGTATCAATTATTAGTCCAAGTACAAATCCAAGTAAAGGTCTAACATTAATTGGGAATGTAGGCCAAGATAAATTTACTTTACAAAATTTAAATAATGGCACGCTAATTAGCACTAGTGGTGAGTTCGGAATTTCTATTGATACAAGTTCTTTTTCTGCTGCAAATAATCAAGATACTTTAACTATTGATGGATCTGTTAATGTTATTGGAACTGGTAGTTTCAAAACCAGTAATTCCAGTCCAACCCAAAATTTAGATCAAATTGTCATAACTAGTTTAGGTCAAATTTATGCAAATACAGGTAATATCTTGCTTGTTGCAAATCAAGGTGGGACTAGCAATATTGATATATCTCCAAGTGCTGGCGGAGTGCCTTCCTTAAATACAGCTTCAGGGTCTGTTACATTTGTTGCAGGCCAATCAATTAATGTTGAAGGAAAAGTTATAAGCACCAATGGTGGCTCGATTAACTTTCTGTCTGCCGTTAATTTGAAAGGCGCGACCGATATTACCACTGGCGGAAGTTCTGCAGATGTTACTTTTTCATCTAGTGTGGATGGCAATGCAGATCTGAAAGTAGGTTCTTTTGGAATTCTTAATTTTAATAGTCTTGTTGGAAACCGCGTAGCTCTTAAAGGTATAAGTACAAACAATATTTCAGGCTTGAATGTTAATGATAATGTCACTGCTGATTCTTTTAATACTAACCTTGGAGTTAGTGGAAATATTGTATTTAATGGTTTACAAACTTATAATACAACAAATGGATTGAATCTTGTAACCAAGTTAAACTCAAATGGCGACATTACTATTAATGGTGCAATTACCATGGTTTCTAATGGGATTCTTAATTTGCAGCATGATGGTGTATTAAACATAAATGCAAGTATTACTAATGGTAAATTTACAGAGAATCCTGTTGGTTCAAATTCAACCGTTAATATCGGCCATACTGCTTCAGTAAATATTTATTCTGATGGTGGTATTACCTTTAAGTGTCCGGTATTTCTTAAAACAAATGTTAACCTTGAGTCAGTCAATGATAGTGATATTATATTTGAGAACACTTTGGATGGCCCTGGTTCTCTTTCCGTAAATTGCACTGGTGAGTTGCTTTTTACAGGTAAAGTTGGTAGTTCAACTAGCGTTGGATCGATTGATACTAGATTGGTGGGATTGCTTAATTTTAAAATTAGTGATCCATTAACAATGACTTTTAGTGACACCCTTAATGTTGGATCAATCAATGCAATGATTCAAGGTGATGTTTCTATGAAGGGTGATCAGGTTTATTCGGGGGCAGGGCTTAGTCTTGTTAATTTAATTTCTAATTCAACAGTTGAACTCGGTAAAATCTCAAGCAATGCCACAAATGCTTCTAATGTTTCGATTAGCAATGCTGGAAAACTGAATCTAACGGGTGATATTGTAATCGGTGGTAATTTTAGTCAGGCAGCTATTCTTGCAAGTATTACTTTGACCAATGGCGGCTCAAGTTATACTTCTTATCCTGATGTTACTATTACTTCTAACCCTACGGATATTGGTTCAGGTGCATTTGCTAAAGCATCACTTGGTATTTCTTCTCTTGTTTTTAATTACCCTGCGACTGGCCAAGCAACATTGGGTACAGGTGCTAATAGTGGAACTGTGGCCTCTATTGTTCCATTAACACTTGGTTCAGGTTATATAACTGCCCCAACGGTAACCATTTCAGCTCCTTCTTTAGTGGGCGGAATACAAGCTACAGTAACTGCAGTGCTAGGTATCGGGGCCCAAACTGGGCAAGTTATTTCGTTTATAATTACCAATTCTGGCTCGGGATATACAACAGTGCCTACGGTTACTATTTCCGATCCTCCAAATTCTGGTGTCGGAAGTAGTTTTGCTGTTGGCGATTTGGTTACTCTTCAGGGAAATACTGTTTCAAACATTACTTCGGCTTATGCTGCTACTGCAATAGTAACCAGTGTTTCAATTACAGGTACTACAGGTGCTATTACAGGTTTATCTATTTTAAATCCTGGAAAGTATGATTACCTAAGTAGTCCAAATGGACTTATTGGGTTAAATGTAATTCCTATTTCAGGTTCAGGGGCTAATGCTGTTGTTGGCGCTGTTGGTTTTGTGAATGCAGTTGAGCTTTTTTCTTCTGGTTCGGGATACGTAAGTACACCAGTGGTTTCTTTTTCTGGTGGCAATGGTTCGGGTGCGGCAGCGTTTGCAAGCTTGATTACACCTACAGGAGATGTTTTTGCTGGGGTTTCAGGGTCAGCAACTCCCATAAATATTAAATCAGGCTTCGCTGGCAATATTTCATTTACGACCACATTAAATCTTAATCAAGATTTAATTCTAGATGCTAGTACTTCATCTTTGTCTAAAATCACTTTTGGGGGAATTGAAAGTGAAACTCCCTCTGTTGCTCATAACCTTACATTAGTTGCTGGGGGATCTCTTCAGTTTAATGGAACCATAGGGTCTGTTTACCCTCTCGGTGCAATAGATGCCTCTTCAAGTCCTGTTAGTTTGGTGAATGCAACATCCAATTGTTTAGGAATTAACGCTAGTTCCTTTAAGTTTATATCTTCTGGAGATATTAATCTAACATGTAGACAAGTTTACACCGGTTCACTTGCTTCGGATAAATCTTCATTTTTTGGTTTAGATTTTACGAATACAACGACAAGTTCTACTTTGAATCTTGGTGAAATTAATACTATTCAAGTTGAACAGGTTCAATCGATTATATTGTCTAATGGTGGTAGTCGTTACACTTCAATACCAACGGTTTTAATAAGTGCACCTTCTTCTTCTGGTGGTACCCAATCTACTGCAGTAGCTTCGATTTTAAATGGTGTCGTGACATCTATTATTGTTACTAATCCTGGGTCTGGTTATACTACGACTCCCTCTATAACTATTATACCTGCTGCTGGGGATGTTACCGGCACGGGCGCTTCTGCTGTTGCTGTACTCGCTAAAAATTCTGTCCTAATCAATAATGCAGGGGCCTTGATTTTTAATCGAGATATTAATATCCATGGTGATTTTATTCAGACTGGCCTCGGATCTGTTACATTCGGCGACAGTTCGATTCTCAATTCCCTAGGTGCTACTGCTACTGCCTTATTAAGTAATGGTGCTGTTGTGTCTTTGGTTCCTAATGTTATTGGGGCAGGCTATACTTCACCACCAGACGTATCTATTGGGGTACCTTATTTATATCAAGCCACTGCTGTAGCTGTATTATTTGGTGGAACTGTTTCTTCTATAAGCCCCGTTTTTACAAGCAATTTTTATAATTTTCCACCAGTTGTAACCATTGAAGTGCCGTCAGGTCCTGGTATTCGTGCTACTGCAACTGCTGTTTTAGGTACTGGAATTCAAGCTGGGCAAGTTGTTGGATATACTATTACTGATCCTGGCTCTGGTTATTTAACCACGCCTAAAGTCACGGTTGCTCCTGCGAGTGTTACTGCAACTGCCACATCTCTGTTAGGGACCTCAGGTGTTTTAAAAAGCTCCGTTGTAGGATATTCTATTACAAATCCAGGAGTAGGTTATTTACCACCTGTAACTATTTCTGGTGGTGGCGGATCTGGGGCTAGGGCAATTTCGATTTTAGGTTTGGGCGTAACTGCAGGCCAAGTTATTGGCTATACCATTATTGATTCTGGTTCTGGCTATACTTCTTCACCCACGATTACTATTGCTCCCCCTCTCAATGGCGGAACTCAAGGAACCGCAACTGCTATATTTGGCACCGGGGCAACTGCAGGAAAAATTATTGGATTAAATGTAACCAATCCTGGATTTGGTTATGTGCCTATTGTAACAGTTGAATCCCCTAAAATTGAATTGAACACTTCGGGTGGAAATGTTTCTTTTGATGCGGGTGTTAGTCTTATTCAAGATTTGGATGTTGATTCCTCAAATGGTGCTTCCCAGTCTGGGAACATAACTTTTAACCGCAATATAAATTCTTTGACCAATAAAGATTTTAGCTTGACTTCTGGCCCGTCTTCAACAGGATTGCGGGGTGGAGATATCCTATTAAAGGCTTCGTTGGGTGGTGTCAGTGCTTTGGGCGATATTGTTGTCAATAACGCTGATGATTTTTCGATAATAGGTAATGTGGTTGGAAATTCGCTAATTATCAATGGAGCCGGAGGGTCTGTTACATTCTCCGGAGCGCTTAATACTCAAGGTTCTACCAATGTAGGAACAGATTTTGTAAGCCTTAGTATCGAAACTACGCAGGTCTCGGGTTTTATATTATTGCAGCAAGCGGTAACTGCTGCAGGAAATGTTGCTATTAATAATGCAGGTTCTTTTATTACTACTATAAACGGAGATATTAGTAGTTCAGGTAGTTTTATTCAAAATGGTATTGGTGCCTCTTTTCTTTCTGGTGATATTACAACAACTTTTGGGGGTGTAACTTTTAATTCATCGGTCAATTTTACTGGAAAGCCTTTTTTTAATGCTAGGAATAATAGTTCAAGCACAAGTGTTGCAGATATAACTTTTTTAAACGATGTAAATGGTTCCGGGGGTGTTTCTCTTGAAGCAACTGGGAAAATTCTTTTTAAAGAAAATATCGGGCTTTTGAACCCCTTGTCAACTATTGAAATTGTGAATGCAGGGTCTGTGGAATTTAATAGTCTTTCAACTCAAATCCTTAATGTAAATAAGATTTTATTAACCAATACAAAAGGTATAGTAACTTTTTTTGGCAAGTCTAATATCAGTGATACATTGACTACCGTTAGTAATGCATATAGTGTTGAATTTAGGTCTGACGTTAGGGTGGGATCAAATGCCAATTTTCTTAATAATGGTAATATTACATTTTTGGGAAGTACCACTTTTTTGGGTTCAGCTTTCTTTAATAATCCAGGTTCTTTGAATTTAGGAGGCAGTAATTTTAGATCTGTTGGGGCTCTTAACATTCAATCTAAAATAAATCTTTCTACTAATGTTGATCTTTTTCTTGGGTCTTCAGGAAACACCTTTGGTGGCGCTGTTTCTTCATTATCTGGAGTATCTTTAAATGTTAATAAAGGAAGTAATCTCGTACTTACAGCGAATTCACCACAGTTTTTAGGGTCAATTGTTCTGTTTGGTGATTCCAATGCTGTGTCCACTTTGCAGATTATTTCTTCTTATACTAATGGCAGTATTATTCTTAATGGAGGAAAACTTACTGGCACAGGTAAGGTTAAGGAGGTTCATAATGTTGGCGGTGGGATATTTACGCCCGGTTCTCCAGTAGGCACTTTTTCGATTGGAAAAGATTTAAGTCTTGGTTCAAATAATATCTTTGTGACCCAGATTGATGGCGCAATTGCTGGTTCTTTCGGTCAGGTAAGCGTAGCTGGTTTAGTTAATCTTAGTAATGCCAGCTTAAATATTTCATCGGCTTTAAATCTTTCTATTGGTCAGAAGGTGATGATTATTAATAATGCATCTGTTAATTCCATTAGTGGTCAGTTTCAAGGTTTGGTGGAAGGTTCTTCGATAACCTCGGGCCCTGTTTCTTTTACCATTAGTTACAAAGGAGGATCTGGTAATGATGTAGTTCTCACTGTAACTAATGTGGTTATTCCGCCCCTACCCCCTACTTACTATGCGATTGGTGTTGATTATGGTGGTGGGTCGGTTGTGCAAATTAACTATGTTAACGGCAGCAATCTTTCTTTCTTTGCTTATAGCCCGTCGTATACAGGTGGTGTTCGTGTTGCATTGGGGGATGTTAATGGTGATGGTTATAATGATTTGATTACTGGAACGGGTGTGGGTGGTGGGCCTCATATTAAGGTATTTAATTTAATATCAGGGCAGCCTGTAGAAATGGTGAGTTTCTTTGCATTTGAACCAAATTTTATGGGTGGGGTATATGTAGCTTCAGGGGATATAAATGGTGACGGATTTGACGATATTATTATTGGCGCAGGCGCAGGGGGTGGTCCAAGAGTTAAGGTTATAAGAGGAGGATCTGGCTATTCCATGAATTCCGCAATTCCTCTTATGGATATTTTTGCCTTTGATCCTAGCTTTACAGGTGGTGTTAGAGTAGCTGCTGGTAATCGTGATAATGTAGGCGGAGAAGAAGTCATCACTGCTGCAGGTTATGGGGGTGGGCCTAATATTAGATCATTTAGTTCTGTTGGTCAGGTAATTGATAATTTCTTTGCTTTTAACACTAATATCAACACTGGAATTTTTGTTGGTGCTGGTTATGTGGATAGTGATGGTATTGCCGATATAATCGCAGGTACTGGGTTTGGTACTCAAACTCAAGTAGCAGCTTTCTTTTCCAATGGGGCTAAACCAGTTGCAGTGCCGTTTACTAGTGGTTTTATGGGAGGTGCTAGTGTTGGTGTTGCATTAAATTCTTCTGGACAACAAGTTTTTGCAGCAGCTACCGGGCCTGGTGGGGCACCCGTTGTTTGCCTTTTCAATAATTCGCTTGTTACTACGGATTCTTTCTTTGCGATCAATCCATTGTTTAGTGGTGGATTATTTTTGAATACTTCACTTTAATCAAAATCATAAACTTTTATTAAATATTCCTTTTAAAATTTAGTTTAAAGGACTCGTATCTTTTTTAAGTGTTTTTATAAATACATGACTTTTAAAGTTATTAGCAATTTTTTTGATTAAATCTAGAAATTGATTTTATTTCCCGCTCCAAACTTCTCATAGATTTTGCCTTAAGGGTTTTTAGGGTGTAAATAATTAATGAGTACTTTTGTGAATGAACACAAGCATTACATGATCCTCTGATTATGAAATGTAGGTGCGAAATATAAGTCTTCCAAGGTAAGGAAGCTCAAGGATTAAAGGAGTTTGATATGTTAAAACCCTGGTTGAAATCTTTTAAAAATATATTCAAAAATACCAGTACCGATAAATTTCTTAAAAAACCAAAGAATCGTCGAACTGCACTTGAATTGTTGAGTCTTGAAGAAAGATTAAATTTATCTACTGTTTTAGTGAGTTACGACAGCACTTTAGGGGTTTTAACATTAAATTCTGAAGCTGATGCTTTGGGGGCGGATTCTTCTTATACAGCTATTCAGTCTACGGGTGTTGATGATAATCTTTTGAATTTTAGCGCTACCCCAGGTGATTCTGTTACATTTTTTAAAAGTGTTGCACCATTGGTTTTTGTAAACCCTCTTTCATCTGGCTCCCAGTCGGTACAAGTAGATACTAGAAACCTTGCAGGTTTTAGTAAAATTGTTTTCCAAGGTTCTGAAGGTAATAATAATCTTGTTCTTGGCAGCATCGACGGTAATGTTATTGGTGATACCGCTTCTCCAGATTTTAGTTTTGAAGTGGATGTTTTTTCAACTAACGGAGGTTTTTCAGGCGGTACTGATTTACTTCAAATTGATGGTGTTATTAGCATTAAAGGTGATGGCGATTTCACGACTGATTCTTTAGTTTCAGCCATGCCCAATTCTAATTTGGAATCCCTGATTTTTGGTTCTTCTGCTGGTATTTTATCTAATGGCTCTGGTGGTGTTCGATTAGTTGCGGATGGATTTGCATCTTCTAATATTGAAATGATTGCTGGTTCTTTTTTAAATATTGGATCTGGTGATGTTTATTTAAGATCCGGGACTACTGGCAATATAATTCTTAATGGCAATGCCATAACTACAATTGGTGGATCGGTCGATTTAGAAACTAATGTCGTTTTACAATCCACTACTTCTATAAGTACCGGTTTGGGAGATTCAAATACTAATATTGATTTTAAAGGTACCATTCAGGGAGTAAGTGGTTCAGGACAAGATCTTAATCTTGATACTACTGGAACTATAACTATTACTGGAGATGCAGGTGATATCAATTTGCCATTAGGTACTATTCGCATAGGTTCAAATAGTCCTAGTGGTGTGCGTAGTTTTGTATTTAATGATTTATATGCTAAGTCTCTTAATTCTGTCACTTTTGGTGCATTTCAGAGCAATGGTGTGATTGTTGTAAATTATATTGATGGATTAAACATCACCACTAATGACAGTACCCTTGGCACTATTACCCTTGGATCAAACTCATTAATTGGTTCTTCAATTACTACTTTGAACAATGGTTCTGTAAATATTAATAATGCAGGTTTATTGGAAATATACGGTGGTTTATCTCTTGATGGTGCTTTTAATCAAACTGGCTCTGGTTTAGTTTCCCTTGGTTTTTCAAGTAATAATATTTTTTCTGTTACTACCACATCTGATTCAATTAGTTTTACTTCTCCTATAACTCTAAATCAGGCACAAAATATTTCCTCAAACGCTTCAGGTGTCTTGGGTGGGGGTGCTAATATTAGTTTTGGTTCCACGCTTGATGGATTTTTTCCCTTAACTTTGGCCGCTGGTATTGGGAATATAAACTTCTCAAATAAAATTGGATCTTCTATAGCTCTTAGTTCAATCCTCGTTTCAAATGTAAATAAGTTAAATGCTTTAAGAAGTATTAATGCCGAATCTCTTACTATTATACAAGCTAATAACTCAGTTTCATTCACAAATTTTACTGGAGACAGTGATAGTTATAGTGATAAAACTGGCTTATCCATTAACACCTTTGGTCCTCAAGGTACTGTTAATTTTTATAAGCCTGTAAAGTGTTTTAATAATGCTATAATTAATGTAAATAGTTCGGGTTTTCTTAATTTGTACTCTGGTGCAAATTTATCTGTTGAGGCTGGTTCTATGGTTTTGGGTGGTTCTGGGGGCGGTGGTATTAACCTTTTTTCTAATGTTTCTTCTACAAATAAGGTTGGGACTGGAAGTATCACTTTTACTAACCCTGTTACCCTTTTGGCCGATGTTACTGTTTCTACTACTGATGGCGGTGTTTTGTTTGCTAATACTATTAACAGTAATCCTTCTGCAACGCTCAGAAGCCTTACTCTTCAAGATACTCTAAATCAGGGTATATTTTCCTTTGCTAAGTCTGTAGGCTTAACCACCCCCCTAAATATAATTACAGTTAAATCTTCAGGTGGGGTTTCATTTTCTTCTACGGTAAATGCAAATGCAATTACTATTGAAGACAGTAAGAATACTATTGAGTTCAAAGGTAATTTGACACTTTCTGGGGATCTTCAGACCCAGAATGTTTCCGATATTTATAATTTATCTTTAACAGGTCTTACCAATCAAATTTCTGGCGCTGGTATTTTTGCCAATACCGGACTTATTACCCTTGGTAATTCAAATTCTTCTTCATTCCTTTTTAATGGGGGGATTTCAGAATCTGGCCTTGGCGGAGTAGTTGCCCAGGGTAGTTTTGTTGCAAGCGGTGCTGTTTCTTTTGCAAGTAATTTCAAGGTTAATGGTAATAATGTTGGTATTGTTACTTTGGATCTTGGTTCCGATAGTGTTTTCAATGGACTTGTTGATGTTCAAGCTAATGAAAGAATCAATAAAAATGGGATTGGTACCCTTAGGTTAATCACAAATACTGGTTCTTCTTTCAAGGGAACCATGGTTGTAAATCAGGGTAGTGTGATTTTTTCTTCTGATTTTTCCAGTATGGATAACCTCACCATTTCTGGTGGAACTGTCTCAGGTGCTGGTAGTGTGGGTAAAGTTTATGGTTTGGCAGGGACTGTTACCCCTGGCGATACCGTTGGTACTCTTACCACTGGTAATTTTTCTTTAAATGCTTTAATGACGCTTTCCCTTCAAGTCGGAACTACTTCAAACGGTGTTAATGACCTTGTTTTAGTTAATGGCACAGTTTCACTTAGTAACGCTACCCTTTCTGTTACGACTGGTAATTTTATTACTCTTGGAACTACCTACACTATTATTCAAAATGATGGCACTGATGTAGTTAATGGTACATTCCTTAATCTTCCTGAGGGATCTAGTTATACTTCTGGAAATACTATCTTTACTATTTCTTATAAAGGTGGTTCAGGAAATGATGTAACCCTTAAAGTTATTAGTACTGTTTTACCTCCGACCCCTGTAAATGTTCCAGGTGTTAAACAAACCTTTGCTACCGGCATTGATGCGGGCGGTGGCCCTTTAGTTACGGTTAATTATTCCGATGGTCATACCAGTTCCTTCTTCGCATATGATCAGAATTTCAGGGGTGGCGTTCGTGTTGCTATGGGCGATATCAATGGCGATGGGAATGTTGATTTAGTTACTGCGCCTGGTGTTGGGGGTGGTCCGAATATTAAGATATTTAATTTAGTAAGCGGTACCCCAATTCAAGTTGCTGACTTCTTTGTTTTTGAAGCTGCGTTCTTTGGTGGTTTATACATTGGTGTGGGCAATTTGAATAACGATGGGTTTGGTGATATTATCGTGGGTGCAGGGCCTGGTGGTGGCCCCAGAGTTAGTGCTTATGCTGGAAGCCAAAACTTTTCAATCAGTGGCAGTACGGTTATGACCACTTTCTTTGCCTATGCTCCCGAGTTTACCGGTGGTATTACTGTAGCTGCCGCTGATCGCACTGGTGATGGTTTAGATGAAATCGTAACAGGTGCAGGTTTTGGTGGCGGCCCTAATGTTACGGTATTCCAATTGCAGCAAACTCCACAGGGCGCATTTAATCAAGTCGTAATTCAAAACTTCTTTGCCTTTGATACTCTCTTTACTGGTGGTATTTATGTTGCAGGGGGTAGGTTTACCAATTCTACCTATGATGACATTTTCGTAGGTACGGGGCCGGGTACTAAGGCTACTGTAGCAGTTGCTTTTGGTACGGGTGGAATTCACTACTTAAATCCTTTTGGTAATTTTAATGGCGGGGTAAGGGTAGGGATCTCTTCCAGTACGATTAAGGGGACTACCCCTAATTACCTAATGGCTGCTGCTGGCCCTGGTGGTGGCCCTCAAGTAAGCTTGTATAATTCGAATTTTAATCAGGTAGATTCATTCTTTGCTACAAACCCTAATGTTACTTTAGGTCTTTTTGCTAACTCTACGATACTTTAATCAAATCTCACAATTTTAGGCTGTATCAGTTTTTCTGGTGCAGCCTTTAATTATTTTATTCCTTTTAACTTGTATGCCACGAATTTTAGTCAGGTAGAATCATGGATTGTTTCAAATCTAACGGTTAACTTTGCTCTTTTTGCTAACTCCGCCATACTTTAATCAAAATTAACATTTTTAGGCTGTACCAGTTTTTCTGGTGCAGCCTTTATTGATTATATTACCTTTTACTTGCTTTCCTTTTAATCCTTTGCACAACTAAATTTTAACTTTCTCCTTGGGTTAAATCCCTAAGTAACAAAATTGTATGAGTCGAATTATTGAGTACGGCATGGTCTTACAGGACAAAAGATAAGATTTTCGTTTGAAACGAAGTCTGGTAGCCGCCAAGAGATCAGGAGATCACACGATGAAGCCTCTTTGGATGAAAAAACTTGTTAAGACTATCTTTGGCTCTGTTATTAAAAATAGAAATAAGCCGACTGTTTCAAGAACTCTTCAAATAGAACCTCTTGAAATTAGGTTAACCCCGACAGTTGTTTCAAATGTTTGTGGCACGCTATTTGTTACAGGAACTAGTGGCGTTGATAATACTTTTATTTGGCTTAATGGTACTGTTCTTAATATTGCTGAACCAAGTTCTTTAGGGTTTAATTTGCGCGGCGGCAACGCTTTTAATTCGGCTTCAAATGGGGGTTCTAATGGCGTAATCGGTGCAAATGGTGTTATATATGATGTACTAACCATTAATTTAGCAAATCCGGATGCTGCTGATATTTTCGATAATTTAACTGTTGAAATGGGAGGTGGTAATGATGTTTTAAGCTTAGGCTTTGATCCAATTAATGGTTTTGCTACCACCGGCCTTGATTTTACAACCCTTGCTGCCACCCTTACCAGCACATCCGTAATTGTTAATTTGAATGGCGATTCTTTAACACAAACTTCCCCCACTCTTTCCGGAATTAATACTTTAAATGCTGGCGGTATCGTTTCTTCTTATAACTCAGATCTAAATATTATTAATTTTGATATAATTAATAATGGTGATATTGGAAATAATCTCCTCACTTTAAGGGCGTCTCAAGGTTCGTTGCTTATTGCAGATCCGAATCTCTTTTTGCTATCTGATGGTAGCGTGAACACTAGTGCAACTGGCACAATTACATTAAATAATCCGTTTATCGATCCAGTAGTTCTTCAATCAGGTCCTAGCCCTATTAATATAGAGGCTTCTGGCGATGGAAATAGGATTGTTATTAATAATCCACTTAGTAATATTTCTGGCCAATTGTTTATAGGGTCTCAAACAAATACTGCTGGCGATATTGATGATATATTGATCAAGTCAATAGCTTCTAATAGTTCAATAAATCCTCTTGCTACATCCATAAATTCCATTGGTAGCGCACTAACAATACAAACCCTTGGAGATGTTTATTTTGAGGGTTCTCTTGATGTTAATGGATTAAACGTATTAGAAACAAACAACTTTACCGCCAACGGAAATGTGACTTCATCCTACAGCATATTAATAAATAGCCAAACAGGTAATAACAATACGGTTATAGCTTTTAATAAAAATGTCGTAACTGATTATGATTTTACTATTTATAATTTAGGAAGATCAAGTTCATCTGGCGCTCAGTTTTATATCAATAAAGATGCTTTGGATCTTGGTACAAGCGGCTTAATTTTTAGTGTGCAATGTAATTTTAATGCCTATGCTGGAGCTACAGCAAACGCTACTGTATCAGGAGGAACTTTAACTGCCATTACAGTTACTAATCCGGGATTCGGTTATCTTCCTGCGCCTGCCGCCGCCCCTATCGTTACACTTTCAGGGGGAGGGGGTACAGGTGCCACAGCAACAGCTAATATAGGCCTTAATGGTCAAATTACTTCTATTAATATTACCAATGCCGGTACCGGCTATACTTCTTCACCTACAGTTTCTATTGAAGGCAGTAAAGGTATTTACGACTTATCAATCTTGGGTCAGACAATAACGGTTGGGCAAGATGTAAATATTAATAATTTAGGTGCTTTTACCTTGGGCACTGCTTCTAACACCCAGTATTCATCTGCAACGGGTTTGGCTGTTTTAGGTTCGGGAATTCTTAATTCCATTACCCCTGATAATGTTGTTTTGTCGGTTACTGAAACTGTCACTGGTACGGGATATACTTCCGCCCCAACAGTATCATTTTTTGGTGGCGGCGGTACCGGTGCTGCTGCAACTGCTACCCTTAATGCTGATGGCACAATATCATACACTGTTACCTCGCAAGGATCAGGCTATACTTCTCAACCCACTGTTTTTCTAACAGGAGGAGGATTTACCACTCAAGCTTCAGCGGTTGCTACATTAACTTCTCTAGTAGGTTCTAGATATACTATTGCCCCTTTGGTAACTTTTGTTGGCGGTGGTGGAACTGGTGCTGCTGCTACATCTGTATTAGGAACAGGTGCGCAAGCAGGCCAAGTGCTGTCTTATAATATTACCAATCCCGGTATCGGCTATACAACTGCTCCTACGGTTATTCTTACTCGAGCCCCTGGTGACACTACAGGTTCTGGTGCCTCTGCAATTGCAAGAATTACTACGATTAATGCTGATACTGTAACTGCAATTAATCCTGTTTTGCAAGGATCGGGGTATACTTCCCCGCCAAGTGTTACCATTGCTGGAGCTAATGTAAGTGCTATTGCTGTGCCGGTATTAGGAGCGACCCCAGGAACTTTAGGCCAAGTAACTAGTATAAGTAATATTGATGGTGGAAGTGGTTACACTTTTTCCCCTACAGTTACTATTTCTGCCCCTCCATCTGGGGGCATCCAAGCGGTTTATACGGCTAACATTCTTAATGGAATAGTTACTGGGTACACTCAAGTGAGTGCTGGTTCTGGCTATACTTCAACTCCTACGATAACCATTACTAGAATTGCTGGTGCAACAGCCGTTCCAGTAATAGGCAACGGCTCAGGAGCAAGTGCTAATGCCATTATAAATGCAGGAACTGGGACTTTGGTTAACATCGTACCTGTGTCAGTAGGCTCCGGTTATACATCTATCCCCATGGTCTCATTTATTGGCGGAGGTGGAATTAATGCTGCTGCAACTGCGGTATTAGGCACAGGTGCAACAGCGGGACAAGTAATTGGTTACATTATTACCAATCCTGGTTCAGGCTATACATCTCGGCCTACGGTTATTTTAACACCTACTGGTGCTGGGCCTATAACTTCACTTACCCCTGTTTTAACGGGTCGTGGTTATACATCCGTACCTACGGTTACTATTACAGGTGGTGGTGGAACAGGTGCTGATTATAGAGCTATCATTTCAAATGGAAAAGTTACCAGCTACGCGCAAATAAGTGCTGGTTCAGGTTATACTTCTGCGCCAACAGTTACTGTTACTCCAGCCCAAATTACTGCAAGTGCTTCCGCCAATTTAAGTGCTGGAACTATACCCTCTCTTACACCTCTTATAAATGGGCTTGGTTATACATCCACACCTAAGGTTACTATTACAGGTGGTGGTGGTTCAGGTGCTGATTATATTGCAGTATTAGGTACCGGAGCACAAGCGGGTACCGTTGTTAGTTATATTCAAAACCCTTTGAATCCTAATGCTGCTGGTTTTGGTTATACTTCCACCCCTAATGTAACTGTTGCAGATCCTGGCACTGCTACTGCAATTGCTGTATTAGGAACAGGATCAAATGCAGGCAAGGTCATTGGTTATACAATTACCGATGTTGGTTTTGGTTATACTTTTGTTCCTGTTGTAACTGTTGGCCCTTCCCCAGTAGTTCAGAATGCTTTATTGTCCGCAGGTGGTTTTTTCAATGCACTTAATCTGTCTACCGATGCAGCCACTACCGCAGCCACTCCTTTTAATCTTTTCAGTGATATTACTGTTCAATTTGATATTTCCACGAATCGAGATATTTTTGTTAAGGCTGCTGCAACTTCCGTTCCTATTGGCTCAGAGAACCGTACGTTTACTGTTCAATCTAGGGCTGGTGATGTTTCCTTAGCTGGAAATATCACTATGGAAGATTATACCCCGATAACTGCCACTGCCTTGGCTTTGCTAGCAAATGGGGCTCTTTCTAGTATTAGTCCTATTTTATCGGGTAGTGGCTACTCATCTGCCCCATTAGTAACAATTTCTGCGCCTTCAGTTGGTGGAACTCAAGCCACCGCTAAGTCAGTATTAGGTTCGGGCGCGCAGCAAGGTCAGGTGGTTTCTTACACTATTACCAATCCAGGTTCCGGATATACAACAACCCCGACAGTTACAGTAGCTCCTAACCAAGTTGATGCAACAGCAACTAGCACATTAGCTGGTACATCTATAGTTTCTATTACTCCTGTCGTGTTAGGTAGTGGTTACACCTCTGCACCCGTAGTTACAATTACAGATGCTGTTGGTTCGGGTGCCCAAGCTACAGCAATTTTAGGCTCTGGTCCTACAGCAGGCCAAGTGATTGGTTATGTGATTACGAATGCTGGTTCTGGATATGTTTCTCCGACTATAACAGTTGCTTCTTCATCTGCAATTTATGGTTCTAACCTTACAGTTTGGTCTGGTATAGCGACTCCAAGTTTTAAAACAAAAGCTGTTGCGGGCGTTCCTACTATTTTAAACGGGCAAGTTTTGGCAATCCCTTTGACTACTCAAGGCGTAGGTTACACTACCGCCCCTGTGGTTAATATTGTTGGTGGGGGAGGTAGCGGGGCTACCGCAATTGCTAATCTCATCCCTGCTTCATCTAGTGCAACTGTTGCTGCTCCAGGTATAACTGCCACTGCATTAGCAACGGTAAACAACCCCGGCTCTTCACCCAATTTTGGGCAAGTTACTAGCATTACCCCTGTGGTAGTTGGTAGCAACTATAGTTCTAAGGGGTTTTATAGCCCCACGGTAACGTTTCCTGCACCAGGTATTACAGCAACCGCCACTGCCGTCATAAATGCTGCCGCTGGTACTGTTACAAGCGTAATTGTAACTAATGGTGGCACAAACTATAATACTAATGTGTTATTCCGTCCTTTGGTTACATTTATCGGTGGTGGAGGTAGCGGAGCGACTGCAACTGCAAATGTTAATGCAGCAGGTGTTGTTACCTCAATTACCATTAACACTCCTGGAACTGGATATACTTCTGCACCACAAGTGGTAATTGGTACTCCTGGTGTTACAGCTCAAGCCACCGCTAATGTGGTTGGCGGACAAATTACTAGTTATACTATAACTAATCCTGGTTCAGGTTACAGGGTCAATCCTATACCTACCATTTCTGATCCTGGTATTACTGCAACTGCGACCGTTACTGTTGGATCAGGCGCAGCAGCAGGAACTATTGTTGCTGTTTCTGTAGTTTCCTTTGGTGGTAATTACTCTCAACCACCTCTAGTTACTATAGCCCCACCACCATCTGGTGGGATTCAAGCTACCGCTACTGCGGTACTTCGACGTGGATTTGTTAGGAGTATTGTAATAACTAATCCAGGGTCTGGTTATGATTCGTTAATTCCCAACATTACCATTACCAATCCTGGTTCTGGTTATACTTCCCTTCCTACTATTACATTAACTGATCCTGAAGGCGATATTTCGGTTCAAACGGTGACAGGCCCAAATCGAACTTTCACCATTAACGATGCCAAGACTTTCAGTGCAACTAGTACAATCCAAGTTAAAAATTTAGTTCTTGAAGCTTTAAATGATCCAAATACCTTTAGCGTTGGTGAATATGTTTTTAATGGGAATATAGGCCTTACTAACAATCCTACGGCTATAAATGCAATGGCAGGCCTTTATAATATTCAGTTTTTAGGCTCTGCTAATATTTTAGGGGGTGGGGTAGGTGCGGATTCCTTTAGCAATACCGGCCAGATCTTATTAGGCAATAATTCGACGGATACTTTTGATTTTACCACTGGTGTAATTTTTGGCCAAAATACAACCATTGCAGGTATTGCATCAGTAGACGGTAATACTACTATTCGGGGCAATCTTACTCCGGGACAGGTGTTTGGTACTGGCCTTCCTTCTGCTTCAGCAATATTAGTTTCTGGCGCTCAAGCTATTGCAACTGTGGCGGGTGGAAATCTCACTGCTTTGGTGGGTGTGGTTACCGGGTCGGGATATACTTCTGCACCTATTGTTACAATTACGGGTGGAGGAGGACTAGGGGCTACTGCTACTGCAGTGCTAGGTTCGGGCACGACCGCTGGTCAGGTTGTTCGGTATATCATCACTAATTCAGGTGTGGGGTATACTTCTGCTCCCACGGTTACAATCACTGCTCCTTCAGGAACTGGCCAGCTTGGTGCGATTCTCCCTATAGATTTCGGGTCTGGTTATACTTTAGCCCCCGCCGTCATCATTTCAGGTGGTGGTGGTACAGGTGCTTCTGCTGTAGCAATTTTGGGTACCGGGATACAAGCAGGCCAAGTAGTTGGGTACACTATCACCAATCCTGGTGCCGGCTATACTTCAGCGCCCACGATTAGTTTTGCTTCTGTTGGAATTCTTACTTTCATCAGTCCTTTAGTTTTTGATAATGCTACTGCGTTAAAGTCTTCTGCTTATTCTCCGGTAATAATCGGAAATAAAGCTGGATTTAATCAGTCTCAAGTTGTTGCTCAATCAGGATATACTCTTACCGGTAATCCAAGGTTATCTCCTTCACTTGGAAGTTTGACTGCGACTCCAGGAACTGCTTTTACAATTTTGAACCAACTTTCAGGTGCTTCGTCTGGTAAATTTTCCGGATTGACCGACCCTTCAACTAATACCTATTCCGTTCTTAACGAAGGGGATATTTTTTATGCAGGGAACGCTACGTACAAGATTTCTTACACTGGTGGAGCTGGTTCCAGTGTAGTGCTTACCTTTGTACGCGATACCACTGGGGGTAATAATTTTACTGCCGAGGTTTATTATAACAGCGGTGTGATTGAGTTTAAGGTTACCAGCACTGGAATTGATGTTGATGCAACAATTTTATCAATTTTCAATACCACTGCAAATTCCATTACTATTGATGCTGGTGCGGGCAATTCAATCCAATTAACTGATTACACCTCTGGCAATCTTAATGTTTCCCTAGGAAACACACAAACAGCCTCTATTGGTCTTAATAACAATAGTATTCTTGGTCTTAAATTGCTTGGAAATGTGGGGCAGGATAAGTTTATTCTTCAAGACTTAAACTCTAAGGTTCTTCTTAATTCTGCGGCATCATTTGGTCTTGATGTTGATACAAGTTCTTATTCAGGTGGTGAGTATCAGGATACTCTTACCGTTGATGGAACGGTTAAAGTTTTTGGCACGGGCAACTTTAAAACCAGCAATAATAACCCTGTTCAGAATCTTGATGAAATTATTATCACTAGTTTTGGGGTTATTCAGTCTGTTGGTTCCGGCGATATTCTTCTTGTTGCCAACCATGCACCAACTAGTACCATTTCAATATCTTCTCCACCAGTTTCTGTTGTTTCACCGATTATTCTTACAGCGTCGGCTAATGCAGTCTTAGGATCTGGGACAGTAATTTCATTAACTCCCGCAATACTTGGCAGTGGCTATACTTCTGTTCCTGCCGTCTCCATTACAGGTGGCGGTGGAACGGGGGCAATTGCAACTGCAGTTTTAGGAACGGGTACTGCTGCAGGCCAAGTGGTTAGTTATATCATTACTAATCCTGGTTCTGGTTATACATCTACGCCTACTGTCACTGTTGCTCCTCCAACATCTAAATCTAGTTTTAGTTTAGATTTAACCAGCTCTAGAACTAGTCCTTTGACCTCCTCAGGTTCTGTGACTCTTATTGCGGCTCAGAATATTAGTATGGGTGGTAATGTAGTCCGAACGAATGGTGGTTCTATAAACATTAACGCACCTGTTAATTTGATCGGAGATACTTATCTTACTACAGGCAATATTAAGGCTGATGTTACTTTTGCATCCACCATTGATGAAAATTTTGATCTTACTGTGAATTCTTTAGGTAGTTTGAATTTCCAAGGCAATGTTGGTTCTACAGCTCCCCTAGGAGATATTACCACCCAGTCTCTTACAGGCCTTAATGTTATTGGTTTTTCAAATGGTAGTAATGTTCCAGTTGCTGTAAATGCAGCTTCCTTTAATACTGCGGGTGGTGTTTCTGGCAATATAGTTTTCAGCGGGCTACAAAATTACAGCACGACTACGGGTTTAAATCTTGCTTCAATTAAAAGAAATGCAACGATTATAGATTCCGGGGCTGCAGGCGATATTACCTTGAATGGTGCTATAAGTTTAATTACTGGGGCGGTTCTTAATCTGGCTCATGAAGCTGCCTTAAATATTAATGCCAACATCACTAATGGCTTATTTACTGAGCTATCTTCCTCAAGTTCTTCTATAGTAAATTTTGGTGGTCAAAATTCAGTTACCATTATTTCTGATGCAGCAATTACTTTTAATAGTCCTGTTAATCTTGGAGTTGATACTAATCTTCAATCCACCAACAATTTTGGTATTACTTTCAATAATACTCTGAATGGGGCTAACGACCTTGCCATCAATACCACGGGTTCTTTAGTGTTTATGGGTGCAGTTGGTGCTACTGCCTCATTAAATTCCGTATCCACGAAATTTACTAGTGCTAATTCCACTACCTCCAATAACCCTTTACAATTGGATGTTAATAACACATTGAAGGTTGGTTTTTTTGATGCCATGGTAAACGGCGATATCAATATGATCCAAGACCAGACTTATACTGGAAATGGTCTGACTCTTGTTACTGTGACACCCACTTCTACCATTAGGCTTGGGAAAATCATTGGTAATGTTTCTAGTGCTGCGAATGTATCCGTTAGTAATGCGGGTGCTTTGATTCTTAATGATGATATTAAGCTAGGTGGTAATTTTACCCAAGGTGCTTTGTTTACCGGTATTTCTTTGACTAATGCAGGTTCCAATTACACTTCAGTTCCAACTGTTACTATTTCTGGTGGTAACGGCTCTGGTGCTGCTGCCACTGCTTCTCTTGGTATTAGTGCAATTAAAACTCTGGCAACTGCCACTGCTATTATTGCTCCACTTACTGCTACTGCCACTGCAACTATTGCGGGTGGCCAATTATCAGGTATTAACCCAGTTTCTTTCGGAGGCGGTTATGTTTCTGCTCCCGCAGTCACGATTACTGGTGGCGGTGGTACAGGGGCCACTGCCATAGCAGTGCTAGGTTTAACAAGTAACACAGCAGGTCAAGTAGTTAGTTATATCGTTACCAATCCTGGTTCTGGATATAGTACCTCCCCCTCTGTTACTATAGATGCACCTACTTTTTCTGTCGTTACCAAAATTGTAAGTTCTTATTCTGGTAGTGGGTATGCTTCTGCTCCTAAAGTTAATATTGGTAATCCTGCCCCTGTTGCTACTGCAATAGCTACTATTAGTAATGTTAATGGTGTATCGGGCGTATCTACCGTTGTTCCTGTTTTTTCAGGTGCTAATTTTACTTCGGCGCCTTTTGTAAGTATTACTGGAGGTGGCGGAACAGGTGCTTCCGCTATAGCGCAGTTAGGAACAGGTGCAAAAGCAGGTCAGATAGTTGGGTATCAGGTCACTAATCCTGGGTCTGGTTATATCACTGTGCCTACTGTTACTGTTTCAGAAAATTCTGCAACTGCTATAGCTACAGTTTCGGCTGGAACAGTTTCAAAAATTTCGCCTGTTGTATTAGGTAACGGTTATACCTCCACTCCTAATGTAACAGTTTCATCACCTGGAGGCGTTACCGCTATTGCAGTTGCAACGATTAATAGTTTTACTAATACAGTTTCCTCGGTCGCACCAATTTTACCAGTTTCAATTGGTGGTGGTGGTGGATATACATCTGTTCCTAGTGTCACCATTACTGGAGGCGGTGGAACAGGTGCTTCTGCCATCGCAGTTTTGGGAACTGGAGCACATGCTGGGCAGGTTGTTAGTTACACCTTAACTAGTGTGGGAACTGGTTATACTTCAATCCCTACAGTCACTGTTGCCCCTGCTGGGATTACTGCTACCGCTACAGCAGTATTAGGCACAACCGCTTCTGGAACAGCAGGCCAGATAGTTAGTTATAATATCACTAATCCTGGGTCTGGTTATACCTCAGCTCCATCAGTTACTGTTGATCCTGCCGGGAAACCTGCAACTGCTGTAGCTATTTTAGGAACTGGTTTAAATTCCGGTCGAGTTGTAGATTATATCGTAACTTATCCAGGGTTTGGTTATTCATCCGCTCCAGTCGTTACCTTGTCATCAATGCCTTCAAATTCTGGAATTGTAATTTCTGGATCAGGTTATGTTGTTGGTGATTTGGTTACACTTCTTGGCTCAGGTGGTACACCAGCAAATGCTCAAATTACCAATGTAGATGCAAATGGTGGTGTCACTGGCTTGACTCTTCTTAGTTCAGGAAAATATACTAGTGGAGGTCTTTCTGGTTTGGTTCTTATTTCATCGACAGGGCGTGGAAAAGATGGCAGAGTCAATGCTACAGGTTTTTTACAATCAATTAGCCTTACTTCCGCTGGCAGTGGTTACACAAGTGCTCCAACAATTTCTTTCATTAGTAATAATGGCGTTGGTGCAACTGCAATCGCAAATCTTACAAGTCCAACGGGTCAAGTCTACATTGGAAATCTTGGCAACCCATCAACAATAACCATTAAAACTGGAATTGATTCAGATCTTACTTTTACAAGTAAAACTTATCTCAATCAAAATTTACTTCTGGATGGTAGTACAACAACTTCGTCAGATGTTAGTTTCGGCGCAATTGAGGGTGGAACTCTTTCCTTGTTGCCCGCATTGACGATTGTTGCGGGCGGTAACTTAACATTTAACGGCTCGATTGGTGCTGCTAATCCCTTGGGTGCAATAGACGCTTCAACAAATATTCTTAGTTCTGTGCAGTCTACCTCTTCCAACCTAGGTATTAATGCTGCTTCATTTAAGTTTAGTGCAACCGGGGTGGTTAGTTTAACTGCCCCTCAACATTACACTGGTACAACACTTAAGGATGGTTCGGTTTTTGGTTTAGATCTTACCAATACAACTAGTAGTTCTTTGGTAACTTTGGGTGATATTACCACTCGCGAATTTTTTAATACCCAAGTTGGATCTGTCAAAATTGATAATTCTGGTAATGGCTATACAACTTCGCCTAGTGTTACTTTTTCGGGCGGAGGTGGTACTGGAGCTACTGGTTCAGCTTTCCTTGGTATTAGTAATAGTAGTGCAGTTATTACTTCTGGTGGTTCCGGATATACTTTAAACCAAATTGTTCAAATTGTTCAATTTGGCTTCAATAATCAAATCCTAGGATCTGCAATTGGGCAAGTTACTGGTATAAATGCCATCAATAACGGAATTACTGCTTTGTCGATTCTTTCATCTGGTTATGGTTTTACAGATTTAACTAACCTCAGTGTAATTTCGAGTGGTTTTGGTGGTATAGGCGCAGGGGCAATTATTTCAGCATCTGGTTTTATTAATGCTGTTAATATTATTTCTGGTGGTATCGGTTATACTACTGCGCCTACCGTTGTATTCTCTTCGGGTGTTGCAACTGCAAACGCATTATTGGCAAAGAAATCTAATTCTGTCACCATAAGTAATGCAGGCCTTGTTACTTTACAAGGTGATATCAATACAAGAGGTAATTTCAATCAAATTGGTCAGGGTGCGGTAACGATTGGAACATCATCCTCAGGTATGATTAATTTGAATTCTGCAGGCGGAGATGTCTTCTTCAATACATCTGTGGTTCAAATTCAAGATTTTGTGGTTGATACGTCCATTAGCTCCGCAAATTCAGGAAATATAACTTTTAATAATTCAATTGATTCGATCGGTTTTAAAGCGATTACTTTGAATTCTGGGGTTTTAGGCCAGCAGTATCAAAGTGGAAACATTCTCCTCAAGGGAAGCCTTGGTATCAGCCCGATGGGGAATATTCAGGTTAATAATTCCAATGATTTTAGTGTGATTGGAAATGTGATTGGAAATTCTCTGGTGGTTAATTCCGCCAAGGGGGTAGTTAATTTTTCGGGGGCAATTACCATTCGTGGTACGACTCCTATTGGAACTAATACCGTCAGTCTGAGCATGGAAACTATTTCGTCTGCTAGTTCTGTGATATTCCAAAGTCCTGTGATTACACTTGGAAATGTGATTATTAAAAATGCTGGTACATTTGTTACCACAAGCATTGCAGATATGAGCATTCAGGGTAGTTTCCAACAAACTGGGGCTGGTATTTCCTCGATTTCTGGTGATATATCAACTACCGTCGGAGGCATTAGTTTCGCAGGCCCTGTAGGCCTCTCTGGTACACCTAAGTTTATTGCGAAAAATACGGTTTCAACATCCAGCTTGGTAGACATCACTTTCCAAAATGATGTTAATGGCTTGGGTGGTATTTCTCTTGATACTACTGGCAGAGTGCTGTTTTTAGGTAATGTTGGCCTTTTGAGCCCACTAACCTCCATTGAAATTGTTAATGCTAATTACACTAATCCCCTTGATTTGGTAGCAGTCCAATTTAATAGTTCCGCTTCCCAAGTTACCAATGCCAATAAAATTATTCTTCCCGAACCCACAATTTCTTCCAACATTAATGGAAGAGTAATTTTTAATGGAAGTACTAATATTTCCAATGCCTTTACCACCACTAGAAGTTATTACGACATCTTCTTCAATTCTAATGTTACATTTAGTACTAACATGAATTTCCTTAATGGGGGAAAGGTCAAGTTTTCTGGCACCACTAATTTCACTGGCTCCGCAACCTTTAATAATTCTGGAACTTTAGAAGCAAGCGGTATTATTGTTAGTGGTGGTTCACTTATTGTTCAAAGGCCTTTGGCGATCACCAATAACTTGCAACTTTACCTTAGTTCTTCCAATAATTCCTTTACTTCATCTGTATCAGGCAACTCTATTGTTACAATTAATAGTGGTGGAACCCTGATTATTACTGGTAACTCGCCACAATTCACAGGCAATTTTGTTGTAAACACCAACACCATTAATGGAGTTAACAGTCCCTCTACTTTGCAAGTCAGTGCGATCTATAACAATGCTACTGTTACCTTGAATGGTGGCACCCTAAGCGGAACCGGCAGAGTTTTAAATGTTCTTTCTGCAACTACCACTTCAGCCATTGCTGTAGTGGGAACCGGAGCTAACGCAGGTAAGATTCGATCGATTAACGTTACAAATCCTGGGTCTGGTTATGTTTCTCCCCCAACAGTTACAATTGCTGCACCTCCTGCTGGTGGCACTCGCGCTACTGCAACTGCTATTTTGGGCACAGGTGCATTTGTAGGCCAGATTGTTGGTTTCTCTATAACAAATTCTGGCTCAGGCTATACGTTTGCTCCTTCAGTTACGGTTTCATTACCCACTGCTGGGGGTACTTTTTCTCCAGGCGCTGTTCTTGGAAACTTGACGGTTGGTAATCAATTAGTTCTTGGTGCCAACAATACTTTCACGACGTCCATTAATGGCGTATCTCCTGGAACCTTTGGGCAAACCACGATTATTAGTGGCGGTTCTTTTGGTATCAATAATGCCAACTTAGCCATTGTTCTTAATACTAATTTGACTGCTGGAAATCAGATTCCGTTAGTTAATCTTGGTGGTGGTTCCAGCTCCCTTGGTAATTTTACCTTTAACGGAACTGCCCTTACCCAAGGTGCTACTTTCTCTATTAGTTCTAATGGCTATACCAATACCTTTACCATTAGTTACACAGGTGGTGATGGGAATGATATTGTTCTTACCGTTTCAGGTAGTACTGCCTCTGCTCCACCTCCAGGGTCGTTTACTGTATCCCAAGTCATTGGCGTTGATTATGGTGGCGGATCGGTTGTTCAGATTAATTATACTAACGGTACAAACCTTTCCTTCTTTGCTTATAGTCCGCTGTATACCGGGGGTGTTAGGGTTGCATTGGGCGATGTCAATGGTGATGGTATTGATGAATTGATCACTGGTACTGGCGTCGGTGGTGGCCCTCATATTAAAGTATTTAATCTTCAGGGAGGCCAACCTGTTGAAATTGCAAGCTTCTTTGCTTTCGAACCTACCTTTATGGGTGGTGTTAATATCTCCACCGGCGATATCAATGGCGATGGATTGGCAGATATTATTGTTGGTGCTGGCGCAGGTGGCGGCCCTAGGGTTAAAGTCTTCAGCGGGGCAGCTAATTATTTTGTAAATGCTACAACTCCCTTGATGGATTTCTTTGTCTATGATCCAGCCTTTACCGGCGGGGTTACGGTCGCTGCGGGCAATCGAGATGGTTATAAGGGTGATGAAGTTATCACGGGTTCGGGATTTGGTGGTGGCCCTAATATCAGATCCTTCAACCAATTTGGCCAAATGGTTGATAACTTCTTTGCCTTTAACTCAAGCATAACATCAGGTGTTTTTGTTGCTGCAGGTTATGTAGATTCTGATGCGATAGCAGATATTATTGCAGGGACCGGTTTTGGCACTCCTACCCAGGTTGCAGCTTTCTTTTCAACGGGAGCTAACCCAACTGCAATACCTTTCGTACCTAACTTTGTAGGTGGTGCTAGGGTGGGTGTTGCTATAAATTCTTCTGGTAAACAGGTTTTTGCAGCAGCAGCAGGGCCCGGTGGCGCACCCCAAGTTAACATTTTCAATAATTCCTTGGATACCACCAATGCCTTTATTGCGATTGATTCCCTGTTTAGTGGTGGTTTGTTCTTAAATACTTCGATTTATGCCGCCCATCCTTCTCTACCTAATAGGTAAAATGAAAGATAAAATGAATTTGATTAAGAAACTTTAATCAAAATTCAGATTTATGTTAAATAAAAAGAGACTGCACAATATTGCAGTCTCTTTTACTTTTACTCATACTTTGGTTTAAGCAAATACACCTAAAATTTTAGTAATAAATAACAACTTTAACCTAGTTACATTTTATTTTATTTTTATTGTTAAAATACACAGACTTTTCTTGTTGCGGCTTTCGGGAATAATATTCCGTTTATTCGGTGTCATAAATCGGGTTTCGATTTTCATCCGAATAAATTCTCTAGGGAAGATAATCCGCACAGTCGAATTAATCATTAAGGCATGGACTGTCACGAGACAGGTCAGGAATTTCGTATGGAACGAAATCCTGGCAGCCTAATGAATGATCAGGAGATCTTAAGATGTCTTTCCTTAGTAAACTTGGCTTGCGTAATTGGTTTAAGAAAACTAAACAACCTGCTGCAACTAGAGCGCATCTTAACAGGCCATTATCCATTGAATCTCTTGAAAACAGAATTACACCTGTTACTAATCCTCTTAATTTGAACCCTACAGCAGCCACAATAAGTACTCAGCAGGGAAATGGCGCTGGTCAGGTGTTACATATTGTTACGACAGAATTTGATGATACTTTGAGTATTTCGTTAGCTAATAATATATTGACAGTTACTTTTACACCACCAACAATCCCACCAGCGCCGGTAGGAACACCACGAATACTAACTTCCACCGCATCATTTGGAACCCTTGATGCAACAGGTCTTATTTATACGCTAAATTTTGGTACTGCTGGCACAACAGATTTTGGCGGTATATTAGTCGAAATGCTTCATGGGAATGATATATTAAATGTTAACAGCCTAGATTTTTCATCATTAACTAGTGGAAAACTAGTACCTTTAACTAATAATTTACAAGTTGAATTTTATGGTGACCGTATTAGTCATGTAAATAATGAGGAAGGTGGTAATATCCTGAACCTTTCTGGTTCTATTGCATCTAGTAATGATGATATCGTATATCAACAATGGCAAACTATAGGTGGTGGCACATCCACTTCAATTGCAAATATAAGTCCTGTAACTTTACAAGCTGCAAATCAATACAGTACAAACAGTACAGGAAATACGGGTAATTATTTTCATATCTTTGATTATGATCAATCTGGGAATGGAACTCAAACTCCTCGTGTAATTAGTATTACGGGCTCACCTGCTTTTTTAGTAAGCGGTAATGGCCCGATAAACATTGATACTACGATAAATATTGCAGGTGATGCTTTGTTTGGTTATAAAACTGCAGGCCAAAGAGTTGATATTATTTCAAATGCTGCCCAAAGTAATATCCAAGGTGGGAATTATAATATAAATGATAATCCTGCAATATCATTTCAAGGGTCTAATTTGTACATAGCTACTTCAGGTATTGTAAGCGTAAATGGCTTAAATCTTGCAAGTTTAAATGTTTATGATACTGGTGATTTTACTGCTAGCAGAGATTTGTATAATACTACAACTAATAAGTTGAAGCCATTAGCAGTCCCACCAAATCCCTCAAGTAATTTATTTGCCCCATATGATGTGCGTATTACTGGAGATTTAGTTTTTAACAGTACCACCGGTTCTAATTTGCAAGCAAAATTTAATGGAAATGTAGCCGTTAATGGCACTATAAATATATATAGTTACGGTACCAAAACTGGAGGCGGTAGCAGTATTTCCTTTGGATATTCTGCAATTGATCATACTGATCTATTTTATTTAAATGTTTCAAATAACTTTTTCGCAGATTCATCTTCAATATTGGTTCCCAACCAATTTCAAAATTTTAATTTTCCTTTAAAGTATGATCCAACTAATGGAATTTATAATTTAAATATTTATGATGATGCTACTACGATTGGTGGTAGAAGTTCATCTGTTACTGGGACTGCTATATTCAAAAATACAGGTAACTTAGTTATTGGTTCCACCGATTCTGTGAGTAATCCAACATTTACAGTTTATCTATCTATTGATGGTACAAAGTTAGCAAGACCTGATACCAACAGTATAAGTTCTACAAAAATTTTTGCTGACATTACTGCTGGTACCGATATTTTATTGAATGGAGATTTAGAAGTAGAAGCAGGTTCGGGTTCAAGTAGTTTTTCATTGCGAGAGTTTCAAGTTACTGCAGGTAAAAGCCAACTAAGACCTAGCGATCCTAAGTCTGGGAAAGGAAATCTTAAAATCGATGGGACGATATTTTTACGTACCACTTCATCTGCAGGTTCTAATTTGATTCTTTCTGCTGGATCTGATGATACCAATTCAAACAATATTCCCGATGGTGTTACTTTCGGTACTGTAAATTACATTTCGATTTTTGGTGTTCAGGGCCTTGGGCGAACTTTAACTATAAATCAATGTGCAGGATTTAAATCTACTCAATCAGTAGTATTAGGTTCGATTATAATAAATAAAAAGGAATTAAATGCTAATAGTGGCTCAGGCACTTATCTTTTTCAAGGTAATTTGGGTTTATCATTAGTAAATTCGGGTGTTAATTTTATTTCTGGTAAGGGTTTATACAATATTAGGTTTGAGGGTGCAGATAACTACTTTGAAGGAGTTTCCCAGTTTAAAGCATTTGGTAGAGTTATCTTAGGCGTCTTGCCGTCTTCGGTTTTTCATTTTGAAAACGGAGTTTCTTTTGACGCTTCTTTAATGAATTCTATCGTTTTTGCACCTATTGTTTGTGGTACAGGATTTGTAACAGGAACTTCTGGTTCTGCTAAGTTAAATGGAGCTACTTTAGCACCTGGTAATTTTCTTGATACCAATGGCAATTTTGATTCTTTTGGTGTTTTAAAATTTGATATACCATTAGAATTAAATGAATTATTTCCTTCCCAAAGTATTACCACAGTCAAAGGTACTTATTATCCAGAGTTTGTAGGCAATGTTCCTGGAACTTCACAAGATGCAATCAGTACTACTAATTTAAAACTTGATGGTCAGTATATTCTTTATCCTGTATTTAGAGCCGTAGATATTCTTCCTGGAACAAAATTTATTGTCGTTAATCAAGCTTCTGGTTTGCCAATTTTCAATAGGTTTCGTGGTTTGACTAATCAAATAACAAATACTTATTCGACTCTCAATGAAGGAGATACTTTTTACGCATCAGGTGCTAAGTATACTATTACTTATCAGGGGGGTGATGGTAATGATGTCGTAATTACTTATCTGGGATTCCCAATTAATGGTCCAGAAACTATCGTTTATGTTGATCAAAATAATTTGCTTAATATTTTTGGTAAGGACGGAACTAGTGATGTTACGGTTCAAAATTTAATTGACTCTACTGGTACGCTTCAAACAACTGCGGGTGATAGTACTTTCGGCTTGACTGGTTTTGCTTATGGTATTAAAGCTTTTAATAATTTAATCACAATACCAATTGGTGACCCTAATATTATTGGGAAGGGTGAATTTCAAGGGATTAAAGTCGAGCAAAATGCTGGTAATGATAAATTAAATTTAATTAATCTTTCATTTCAAGATATTGCTCTACTAACTCCTGCTCCAACTGGAAATGTAAGTTTATACGTAAACAAGACTGTATATAACCCAAATATTGATAGTGTTAGTTTTTCTTTTAATGGGGGGCCTTCTGCCTATCCTAGCAAAGATATTGATATTTTAAACTTAGTTGGTACTAATAGGAATATTGAAACTGGGGCAAATAATTCCGCAACTGTTACCGTTCAGGGTTATGATGTTATTCGGTCTGATAATTCAACTCAGGTCAACGATTTGTATACTAACTCTTTGGCTATTCAGGGCAGCCTGTTTTCAGCAAATCAAACAATTAGTTCTTTAAATATTTTAGGAAATATTTCTATTGATAAAGGTACTCTTGTTTTTGGAACTATTAATCGAAGTGATATTACGACCAAGAATACCAATGAGTTACTTATTACTGGTATAAATGGACCTGTTCGTAATTTAGTTCCATTGACCCCTGGTACTGTTACTTTTAACGGTTCTGTATTTTTAGGTGATGATGTTAATTTAAATTTCGGGGATGGAAAGTTTTCTACTAACGTTCAATTACAAAGTATTAGCGGTACCCCAGGAGGATTAAAAAGTAATATTACTTTTAATGTTCTTTCAAATGCCCAGGTTTATAATGGAATTAATCTGAATACTTCGATTCCCCAAACTTATATGGTTTCTAATATTTTTGGTGGAAATATTATTGTAAACGGGTTTATGGGAACTGACCTTGATAGTATTACTATTACTAATGCAGGGTCTTCTAATTTCTATGGTTCGGTTGATGCCTCAAATATTATTATTTTAAAAAGTGATGGAAATATAAATTTTTACAGTCAAGTAGGTTCATCAACGTCACCAGTATCTTTTGAAATTACTCAAATTAGTAGTAATTTTTCCCTCGTATTCAATGATAATCTTTATGCACAATCTTTTGTATCCAAAGGGCAAAGTACTGAAAATAATTATTCAATTAAATTTCTTGGTTCTAGTACTTCGTTTGTTAATAATACAACTTTAAAAAATAATGGTTTGATTGTTTTAGGCGATTCTAATGATTCTCTTAGTTTTAATGGTGGTATCCAAATTGAATCTGCTGGTACACAATCATCTGTTTCAATTTTTGGTAAAATAACTTCTGATGGAGCAGTTATTAAAATTGAACCTCAAACTATTACATTAACTGGTGATTCGAGTGTTCAGAGCAATTCTCTGATAAATAGTTCTGCTGCTTCACTTATTACCCTGAGTAAAATTCAGAGCAATGGTTTTACTTTGACTCTTAATTCTGGAAATATTTCAGGCTCTGTTATTAAGATTGCCGAAATATATGGCTCTAATGGTAAACTCATAATTAATTCATCAGGTGGCGTTGATATCGGTAAGGTTGGAATTTTACCGGTTCAAAATAATGTAGGATCAACGTCTGATATATTCGGTAGCGTTATTATTAATGATACTATTGGGGATGTAGTCTTTTCTGGTCCGGTTTTAGTGAATGAAATTATAACAACGAGTAATAAATATAATGTTTTATTTAATGGGAACAGTCCTGCTAACGCTTCTTATACAACGTATGTAAATTCCGTACCAACATACCGATGGTTTTATTTTGTGACTGGGCCTAATCCCACTGTTTTCAAAAATCAAGGTGATGTTACTTTTGGTGTACATGGCTGTGACCCTCAAAATGATATGGATCTATTTATTTTTAATGGAGGGGTTTCTACATCCTCCATAACTGGTGCTACTAATTTAGGTTCTAGGTTATATTCTGTTAATACAGATATCAATCTGGGTAAGACGATTATGACAGAATCTGCTTTTATTAACACTTATTTTAGTTCCCAGGTATTTAATGACCTCTCTGGTCCTACTTTCCTTAATCCTCAAATTGCACAAAATTCGGATGTTTCTTCATTTCCAGATTTTAATGGTAATGAAGTTATTAACTCTAATATTCTGAACTCTTTTGGGTTCAAGTCTAACCAGTTGACTTCTATCGGAGCCCTTTCCCCTCCTGTTCAGGCTTTCCCTGCTCCTTATGGTGATCTTCCTTATCCTGATCAAACAGGAGATATCGTTATAAATTCTATTTCCAATTCTGCTTATTATTTGCATCTTAATACTGGCGGATTGGGTGTATATGGAACCACCGTTGGGGGCAATGTCCAAATCAATACTTATACTGGTGGTATTTCTGATGATCAGTTAGGTTTTTATCGTGGAAATAACTTTACTATTTTAAACACTTTAGTTGCTAATAATTTATACATTGGCACTATTGCGAATGCTGAGCCAGTTTTTACTAACGGAGCCAATTATGCTTTGTCCGGTTTTTTTCCAAATCCTGCAATTGCTTCACCATCTCTTGCCGGTGGTATTGATTTATTTGGTTCTGTTACAATTCAATCTAATTTCACTATAAGTAATAATTTCATAGTTACTCCCGATGTGAATAATCTTCTTATTATGGGTGGTAATAATTCATTGATTGCTAATAATACTATTTCGAATAGTGGCGTTTTGCAACTTGGTAATAGTAGTAGTTCTATTTTTACTTTATCAAATAATTTGAATGTTGAGGGACCTTCTGTTAGGCGTATTGGGGGCAAGTTTAATGCTGACCCTACAAAATTCTTAGATTTTGGTCCGGGCCCTATCACATTAGTTGCAGATACAGTTCTTACTACATCGGGGATTGGGAAAACAATCCTAGGGCAGATTACTAATAATCAATTTAATTTAACCGTTAATGGTACAGCGGAACTGCAAAGGTTTGCTGATGATTTTTCCCTTGCTCCTTACCCTTCTTTAACTAATCCCGCTTCTTATATTCCTACAAACAATTTTGTAGGTGCGGGTTTTGGTGGTACTCAAAATAAAGGTAATGTTACTTTTAACGATGGTATACAAGTACAAGATAATCGTTTTTTTAAATTAAATGCTCCAATATTGGTAAATAGTGGTTTTAGTTCTGCAACAGGGAATGGTATTGCTGCTATTGGCTATACTAGATTGCCGGAGGTTGTTGTTTCTGGTGGTGGTAGGGGGGCAATTGTTAACGCCGTGCTTGGAGTTCCTATTGCTGGTTTTACGGGTACAGTTTCAGGCAATACGGTAATTTTTCAGCCTCAAAGTATTCCTACCACTAGGGCTGTAGGATCTTATAGTATGTTTTTAGGGCAACCAATAGATCCTTATAGCCCTAATCCTTTGGCAATACCTCCTAATCCCCAAAATTTACTTGTTAATTCGATTTTAAATAGTTTTAATGCTGCTACTGGCACTATAGTTGTGGCGGCAGTTAATGGGCAGAATTATGTTAGCCAGTTTACTTTAACTAATATAAATTCTACGTCAAATTTAGCCGGAGAAGGTTATACGGATCTAAATAATTTGTATTTTGTAGATATTGGCCAAACTACCACTGCTACTGGTATTGCGGTAGCGAATCCCGTTGTTGGCGGTCTTGTTCGGTTGGATCTTCAATATCCTGGATCAGGATATACCTCCATTCCTTCAGTTTCGGTTCTTAGTACTACTTCCGGAATTGTAAGTAATGGTACTACTACCGGAGTTGGATTCTATGGTACCAATGGGGCTGCTCCCTTGTCTGCAATAAATAACGGTGTCACCCCTAACATCATTATTAATACAAGCATTTCTCCAGCCACCATTGCCACAGGCAATGTAATTAACATCCCGACAACAACCACCCTTCGCAAACAGGGCACCGGTTCCGTAATCCTTAACACCGATAGTTCCGCAAATACCGCTGGCCTTGTTACGACCATTGAAAATGGTAACTTCTTCTTTGAAAATGCTAAGATCAATGCTGCTACCGTTACCAATGTTGCAGGTAACGGTCTTCTCGGTGGCACCAAGGGTACCCTCGGGGCAGTTAATGTTCTTCCCAAAGGTCAACTATCTCCAGGTAACTTGACCAACTCAATTGGTGTGCTCAATCTTCAAGGCAACCTGAGTGTCCAAAGTACCTATAAGGTCGATATTCGTTCCGTTGCTTTCAACCTTTTTGATCAGGTTAATGTTACAGGCGCTGTTAGTTTGGCTAAAAATAATGTTAATGGTATTTTGGATGTAGCTTTTACTCCTGATGCTAGTGTAACCATCGGTAATGCTTTTGGAATTATTTCTAATGATGGAACTGATACAGTTACAGGAAATTTTGTAACTGTTGGTGGACGGGCTCTTACTCAAAATTCCACCTTTACAGTTAATATGCCCGATGGCGTGAATGTTGCTACATTCCAAATCAGCTATACAGGTAATATTGCGGCGAACGGAACCGCCTCTCTTACTGGTGGGAATGATGTGGTGATTCAAATCACCAATATTCAATCTATCAGCTCAACTGTTGCTGCTAAATCCCAAAACCCTAATAAGTTGTTTGCTGTTTCCACTGATTCAGGTGGTGGCCCTATTGTTAAAATTAGCTTCTCTGATGGTTCAGGCTTCTCCTTCTTTGCTTACGATACCAGCTTTACTGGTGGTGTTCGAACTGCAATCGGTGACGTCAACGGCGATGGTAATCCTGACCTTATCACCGCAGCAGGACCTGGTGGCGGCCCTCATGTTATTATCTGGACCATTACGCCCGGCGTTCCTTACGCAACTGTTCAATCTGGTTTCTTTGCCTTCGAACCCGGCTTTACCGGTGGCATCACTCTTGCTACGGGTAATATCAACGGCGATGTTTCTTCGTCTGGAAAAGCCTTGGATGATATCATCGTTGGTGCTGGTGCTGGCGGTGGTCCTCGCGTCAAGGCTTTTGCTGGTAATGCAAACTTTGCTGCAATCAATAACCAAAGCCAGCTTGTCGATTTCTTTGCTTATGCACCGGAATTCAATCTTGGTGTTAACGTTGCTGCAGGTGATCGCACCGGTGATGGCAAAGATGAAATCATCACGGGTGCAGCCCAGGGTGGCGGCCCTCATGTTCAGGTTTGGCAGATCTCAAATGGTAGTGCTAATTCTATCCAAAGCTTCTTCGCTTTCGATCCTACTTTCCTATGCGGTGTATTTGTTGGCTCAGGTGATCTCGATGGCGATGGCCTTGCTGATATCTATACCGGTACAGGTTCAGGTCCTATTGGTTCTGTTGCAGTATACTTTGGTAATGGGGCTGTCTCTAGGCTCGAACCTTTCGGCTCTGGATTTACTGGTGGTGTGCGTGTTGGTGCAGCTCTTGGTGGTTCTAATTCCCCACCAAATGTTCCTTACCTGCTTACTGCAGCAGGCCCTGGTGGTGGCCCACAAGTTTCTCTCTTCGATTCAAACCTTAATATCGTGGATGCGTTCTTTGCCTTCCAAGAGAACTTCACGGGCGGTGTTTTGGCTTCAACCACGGTTAATACTTAAGTAACTCTTTGTTTTTCCTAAAGAGCCTGTTTTATACAGGCTCTTTTTTTATTTGTAACTTCTACAATTATTGCACTTCTTTGACTGATTTTCTTCTCCAGCTTAACTCCCTTTTTTACAATTTTTGTCAATATTACTAAAGTTTAAGCAAACTTCGTTTGACTTGATTCTTAATTAAGTTAACTAACTCTCTCTAGTCCGATGGCAAGAGTTTTATTTTAAAGCGGGGGTTTTGAATGTTTAATTTTAATCGACGAACATTAGTTTGGGTGTTATTTATAGCTCTTTCTTTCTTGAATTCAAATACTTTTGCTCAGGAAGAAAAAGAAACTCTTAATCAAAGATTGGATCGTCTTGAAAAACAAAATGAAGAGCTTTCCAAGGCTCTTAAAGAGCGTTTAAGCTCTACGCCATCTGCTTCTTCCAAGGAAGATGTTGATAATCTCTTACTAAAAAATCCCGCAGAAACACCAGTTAAAAATGTGCTTGCCCTTCCTGCTATGGGAGTTGAGGCAGTTCCTGGGTCCAGTAAAAATCCGATTCCAATGAAGTACTCTTTCAAAAATGGCTTTTGGGCTGAGTCTGAAGATAAAAACTTTACCTTCAATTTTGGCCCAAGTATGCAATTTGATAATGGCTGGTATTCTGTTCCCAAAAACGTTAACTCTTCTATGGATAATCCTCTTACTGATGGTTCCGACTTGCGTAGATTGCGTTTGAATGCCACTGGTACTGTTTACAAGCAATTTGAATACCGGCTGGAAGTGGATTTTTCAGGCGCAACTGACTTCCGTACAACCACTGCTGATCCTCAGGCGCCTTTGTTTTTAACGGATAACTGGATTGGTATGAAAGAGATACCTTTCTTTGGAACACTTCGTGTAGGCCATCAAAAAGAATTTCTTACTTTTTCGAATGGAACATCCGATCGCTATGGTCCTTTTATGGAACGACCACTTGTGTTTGACGCTTTTGAAGATGGCAATCAGTTTAATAACGGTGCAACTCTTAGTAATTCTTATTTAGATAAAAAGCTTCAAATTTGGACGGGGTTATTTCGAACCGGTACAAGAACAGGTGCATTTGGTGTTGGCGGCGGTAGAACAGCTTTCGATCAACGCATTAGTTATTTCCCAATTTTAAATCTTGAAGAACAACAATGGTGGGTTTTACAGGCTCATGGTACCGAGCGTAGTTTGCCTTTAGTTTCCACATCCGATGGTAAGACCCAATTCTTTAAAGCGCCACAAGTTCAAATTTTTAACAGGCCTTTGGTTCGTACCGGTAGCGGTTTTCAAGTGCCCCGTATTATTAGTACTCCGACTCTTTTCAGCCAGGATGGCGAAACAGCTTTTAGCTTAGGTACTCAAGCTGCATTCGGCCGTTGGACTTTTGGTTCAGAATATGTCGCTGCTCAAATTTATAACGCTTACCTTAATACTGTGCCTGGCTATGTTAGTTCTAACGGTAGAGATGCTCAAAGTATTGGTAATCAATATTACGATGGTTTTTATGTCCAAGGTCTTTGTTTTCTTACACCCGGCGACCATCGTAGTGTTAATCCAGAAAACCCAGGTTACACTCGCATTAGTCCAGTTCGCCCTTTCCAATGGCGTCGGTCGGATGATGGTGCGGTCACTCGTGGCCCGGGTGCTTGGGAGGTTAAGTTTCGTTACGATTACTCTAATATAGAGAATCCTTTTTTTACCCAGGCAATAATACCAATCAGGCAGTCTGGTGGTAATTATCAAGCATACACTTTTGGTATTAATTGGTTCACCAATGCCAACATGTCCATTATGGGCGATTATGTTTACAACTATCGAGACGCTGGAAAATCTGCTGGTTCTGGTGGCTTCAGTAGTTTTGGTATGCGAACCCAATTCGAATTCTAAAATATGAAAGAAGGTGTATTAAGGTGATTTCATGGTGAAAGTAAGAGCTGGCCCTAAGGCTTGGTTGATTGCTTCTACTCTTTTCCTCAACATGAATATCGTTGGGTATTCAAATGCGGAAGAACCGGCAGAAGCGCGTGATCCCCCACAAAAAATTCCCTTTAAGGAAGAACTGGGTGGTTTGACCATTGATGATCGTATCAAGCGCCTTGAATTGCGTAATGAGGAACTTCGTGCTGTTCTTCGTGCAGACCTGCCTATTTATAAGAATGCTGATGCCATCAAAACCGATGGCGTTGCCGTTGAAGGTAAGCCTTTGAATGTTCGGCAGAAACTTTTCCCAGAAAAAGCCCTCGACCCCGAATCCTATTCTCTTCAAGCCTATTGGAATAATGGTTTCGAACTTCGTTCCGATGATAAAGCTTTCACTCTTAATATTGGTGGCCGTATCGATTTCGATAATTCGTGGTATCAGCTTCCTTCCGCAATGCAGCCTACGCTTACGAACCCTTTGCTTGATGGTTCTGAACTGCGCAGGGCAAGATTTCGTGCGGGTGGTAATATTTACACGCAATTTGAATACGCATTTGAGGTCGATTTGTCTTCGGGTTCAGATTTCTTTACTTTGAAACCCAACCCTGAGCAGCCACTTTATTTAACCGATGCCTGGGTTGGTATTAATGATGTTCCTATTTTTGGTTCAATTAAAATAGGCCATCAGCGCGAACTCCTTACTTTTACCAATTCCATGAATGGTAACTTTTTGCAATTTATGGAACGCCCTTATATCTTTGATGCATTCAATAACTTTTTCCAATTTAGCACTGGGATTTCTGCAACTCGTAATATGTTTGATGATCATCTTCAAGCCTGGCTTGGATTGTTTCGTACGGGAACCCGAACCGGGGCTTTTGGCGTCGGTAATGGAGATGCTGCTTTTAGCGCTCGATTAAATTGGCAGCCTGTTTTATTACCCGATGAACAGTTCTGGGTAACTCTTGGTTCTGCAGGAAGTATCCGAACCATTCCCCAAGATCCTGGTTATATGTATTATTTTGCAAGGCCCCTTGCCCGAGCTGGTTCTGCTTATCAGGTGCCTTATCTTATCAATACGCCCGAGCTGCTTTCCGATGATTTGGTTAACTATGTTAACTTCAATTTGCATTCTGCTTATGGACCTTTTTCTTTTGGTGGTGAATATCTTGCTTCGTATATGACCAATGTTGTCAATAACGGGTCGTCTCTCCCCAATGCTCAAAATTCCAACACCCCTATGCCTGTTGGTAATCTTACCTTTGATGGTTTTTATCTCGAGACGCTTTATTTTCTGACTCGCAATGATCATCATCCTATTGATCTTAAAACCATGGCGTATGATCGGGTTATCCCGCAAACCCCCTTTATTTGCAGGGATAAATCTGACCCTAATATGCCCAATGGTTGGGGTGCATGGGAAGTTGGTTTACGCTTTGATTACCTTAGCCTTGATAGTAATCAAGTGCAGGCGGGTACGCTTAATTCAATCACTACCGGGTTGAATTGGTATTGGAACCCCAACATGAGAATTATGGGTAATTACATTTACACTTTTAGAGATTGGAATGAACCGAACGCAACAGGCAACATCCAAGCTTTTGGTATCCGTGCCCATGTCGATTTTTAATCAAAGGTGATTATTAATCCCACTTTTTCTCTTGCATTAAAACTTGCTTTTTTATCTGATATACTCTCACAATTGAACTTTTAGTTTTAACAAAGGTTTTGTTTGGCTTCCTTATTTTCTCAAGATGGATTGCTACGAAAAGCGGTGCGTTACTTCAGGCGCATTTATCGCAGGCGTTACGCTTCCCAACTTAATCTTGATGATATTTTGCATTGGCCCAAAATCGATGAATCGTTGAATAAATCCAATATCAAGGATTGGATTTTTCGCATTCCCACTTCAATCCCTGCTGAACGGCCCAGTAATACGTTTGAATTATCCATGAAGGGTGTGATTACCTTTTATGAAAATCGGCCTGAAGTGCGTGCTATGTTTCCTATAGGAATCACCCTTTCTGGCATGAAGGCATTTCTTGCCTACATGATTTATCATTTGAAACCTGAAGATGGTCTTTCTCTATTTGATATCTACAGCTTTTTTAGAACGGTGGAGAGTTTTCCATCTTTGACGACCACAATTGTGTACCTCAATCATCCGCAGTATCAAAAATTATTTCCAAATGCGCTTGAGGATGAAGAGCATTGGGTTGAGTTTGTTCAATACCTTAAAAAAACATTTAGAATCAAGGCAGATTGGATCAACGAACCCACGTTAGACAATAAACTCGGAAACCTAATTTACCCCGGTGTTAATGTTCTTGGGCATTTTTGTTACCCTTCCGGGTTGCAGGTTGCAGCAACATTAGTTGTTGAGTCTTTTGAAAAAGCAGGTCATCAGGTATTGCGAAGAAGCATTCCTGCGACCCCAAGTGATAGCCCCAAGGGTAAATTATTGCGTTCTTTACTGCGATACAAAAACACCATCATTGTTATGGCCCCTGAACCTTACTTTGCAGATTGTTTTAATCGGGCGGGTGTTTATTCTTCGTTAGAAAAGCGCACTTTTGCGATTTGGTATTGGGAACTCGAAGAGGCTCCCGCGCATTGGGCTGGATTAACCCAAGGAGTGCAAGAGATCTGGGCCCCGACGGCGCATATTCAAAAGGCCCTTACCAAGGTTGTATCAATTCCTGTAATTCCGATGCTACCTGCGATTACTTTGCCTTCTTTTACGCCACTTTCTAGAAAAGAACTTGGATTAAACGAAGATGAGTTTATCTTTTTGTTTGTCTTTGATCTTGCTAGCATCATGGAGCGAAAAAATCCGCTCGGTTTGATTCGTACCTTTAAGCTTGCTTTTGGTTCCATGCCAAAAATCAAACTAGTATTGAAGGTTTCTCGGGCGAAGAATTACCCAGAAGAAATTAAGTTATTGCGCGAAGCAATCGAAGGCGCAAATATTTATCTCGATATTAGTGATATGGCTCGTGAGAAAGTTACCGCGCTCATGAATTCATGTGATTGTTATGTTTCGCTGCATCGTGCAGAGGGGCTTGGTTTAACCATTGCGGAAGCGATGCTTTTAGGTAAACCCGTTATCGCAACAGCGTATTCGGGCAATCTAGATTTCATGGACGCTGATACTTCTTTGTTAGTGAAGTACAACCTTGTCGAGCTTGATCAAGATTATCTGCCTTATCAAAAAGGCTGGCATTGGGCTGACCCCCATGTAAATGATGCTGCGGAAAAAATGCGCTGGGTCTATGAAAACCCTGAAGGTGCCAAACTTATAGGTGATGCAGCAAAGCTTAAATTGAATGATCTTTTATCGCCCAAGCGGGCAGGTGAGAGAATGGTAGCAAGGTTAAATACTTTTCAATAACCTAGGCAGCAATCTTCTTTTCAGATTTCGACTGCGATAATAATTTTTCCAATTCTTTTCGTACTACTTCCGGGCTGAAATGTTCTCTTGCATAAGCCAAGGCCTTATATTGCCTTTGTTCCCACACCTCTTTGTTGGAATACAATTCAACCACTTCATTGATAAAGGTCTCGAAATTTTCAGCGATTGCAACCACTGAGCCATCTTGGATGCCAAAACCTCTGCCTGCTGCAATGCTTGCAACACTAGGAACCCCATGCGCCATCGCTTCTGCCAATTTAAGGGGGATACCTGCGCCAAAACGCAGTGGGCAGATCACTATTCTTGCTTCATCATAAAGCGGTTGTAAATCTTCTACTCTTCCTAATAATTGTGCTGTTTTGCCTGCAGCTGCAATAATTCTTTTACAGGGGTTGGCTCCTACTATGATCATTTTGCAATCAGGAAGTTGCTTACTTATCTCAGGCCATGATTCTTTTAAAAAGTGTTCCAGCGCATCCACATTAGGCGCATGGGCATCGGTTAACCCGCCAACGAATAAAAGATTTTTTCTTGATTCATACCCCGGTGCGTTTTCATTGGCTTCCATCGGATGACCATAGATCGCAACCCTTTTTCCTTGCAAATCTTCAAGTACGGTTTTTCTATCTGCTTCACTCACCACCAGCACGGTATCGGCTTGTTTCATGATTGCAAACTCTCGATTTTTCAAGTCTGCAAGGTGATCTGGTGCGATCGATTTCCCCTCGATTAGGGCCCTATCAAGTTCCCTTTGAAAAATGATTGCTTCTGTATCGTAGATAAGATGAGCCTTGGGAAAATGTTTGCGCATGCGCCAAAGCATCGGCTCTGCATGGTGCGGTTTGCAAACCATGATCGTATCGTAAAAACCTTGTCTTTCTTCAAATAGGGCTTCAAGATCAAAGTGGCCATGAAAAATTTCTATGCCATGAAGCTGCAATTCTTTTACGGTAGCTTGATGGGTTGCGGTATCGGTGAGTGGAATGTAGGTAACTTTATGGCCTAGGCCTGCGAGGTCGAGTAGTATTTTTTTGGTTCGAGGCATACCAGCGCCTCTGCTAGGATCGGGTACATAATCATCCATAACAAGAATGTTACGGCCTATCTTTTTATCTCGTGCATGGAGTACTGATTCTTCTTCTTGAAGAAGCGAGAGTTCGTATTCGAATTTTTTCTTAAAGATGGGTGCGTTAGTTTGGCACAATTTGAATGCGCGCCCGGATAAGTTTCCATTCTCTCGATGTAGTACTGCAGCGTGTGGTTGCACCAAAACTTTATATCCAAGCCTTTTGATGCTCATGCAGAGATCAACATCTTCAAAGTATGCGGGGTTGTAGCGTTCATCAAAACCATTTAAAGTTCGGTACAAATCTGCTCTTACCATCAATGCAGCACCCGAGCAGAAATCAACTTCCCTAACATGATTAAATTCGCATGCGTTGGGGTTGGCATGGCTTCTGCCATATCCCCAGGTGGAACCATCTTTACGAACCAAGCAGCCTGATTCCTGCAATCTTCCATCCATATGAATTAGTTTTGCGCCGACTGCGCCAACATCATTTCTAGATTCCATTAATTGTGAAAGTTCATCACACCAGCCCGGTAGTACCGAGGTATCGTGGTTGAGAAATAGGA
>Ga0194045_1000007_pt1 | contig 57547 bp, 65 predicted proteins | sample JunL6211m_MetaG_FD_161686 | JGI IMG/M metagenome (GOLD analysis project Ga0194045, IMG submission 161686) | Anoxic zone freshwater microbial communities from boreal shield lake in IISD Experimental Lakes Area, Ontario, Canada - Jun2016-L626-11m | ecosystem: Environmental > Aquatic > Freshwater >...
CGGAACGGTTCCCAAGCCGTTTTTCAGCGGTTGGCAAGGAAATGGTGCACAGTTTATGAATGTTGAGGCGGGACCCTATTTTGATAAATATGGAAGTGCTATAGCTCCCATTCGGAGAGAACTTGGTTATGACACTTTAGCGTATAAATCTCCCGCGTCTAAATCATCACCCGTTATTGGCCACAAAGCTATGCCCAATAAAATAAACAGACTATCTGGTACCAAAGAAGGATATACTTCTGTAAATACATTCAAAGAAGTTCAAATTGAAGCGGGCCGTAATATGCAACCAATGACTGGAGGACCTCCGAGATTTAATAACAACCAATCTCCCCATTTTAATCTAACCTATCCTGTTGATAATGCGCGCTATGCAGTTGATCCCGCCCACCCTATTGTAAATTACGGATGTGACGATATTTATGCCGACGATGGTCAAGCCCAGAAATTGGATATTCCCATCCGTGAAAATTATGGCGAAGCTCAACTTCCTCAAAATATGATGTCTCTTGGTGGACAGCCTGCCCAACCCATTGTTATTGACAGAGTTGGTATGCCAGCCTTAGCTGTCAACAGCAAGAGCCGTCTTCTTATGGGGGCAGATTTTATCCGTGGCGATATTGAAATTGTACCATCTTTGTATATGAGTGATGACGGGTGCGGTGGTTTTAAAGGGACTGAGTATCCCAAATGGTTTCAAGTGTCTGTTAAACCCAGTAGAGATTTGCGAGCCGGTTATCTGCGCCAAGATGTTCTTCGTGGCGCAGAAGGTACGGTAAATGCTGCGGCATCGGGGATTCCTAATAGTCTATTCTTTGATAAAACAGATAATCTAAATTCTGCAAAATCAATTGTCAATTATAATTCTCCCGATACGCGTATGAGTTCGATGGCGACTTTTGGGACAGATAGCTCGGTGGGGCGGTCGAATTCAAGCGGTGTAAGATATGGAACAGATATCGGAGTTGGTTCATATGGTTTGTAAATAATTAATTATAATTAATTATTCATTAGTTATAATTAATGATAATCTAAAAATAATATATACATAAATTAAATGGCACTGAACGGTGATTATATAGAAAGTCTTCCAAAAGATAAGAAGAGCAAAGAATATGAGCGACAAAAGCCTATTATAGATGATGTGTTTGGCGAGAATGAAAACGACACATTGTATGTGCGAGTGATGAGAGAAATATCGAACTCAATATTAATCGCAGTTTTGTTTGTGCTGTTTACACTTCCTCAAGTGGATGGGCTTATCCTGAAAACCATCCCGAACGCAAACAATATGATAGTTATGTATGGCGTGAAATGTGTTTTTATTATTATTCTCTACTATCTGTTTAGAAACGTTAAGCTCACAAATACAAAATAAATTAATTAATAAATGACATGTATGAAAATTATTGGTATTGTCATTCTTCTGGTTCATCTAATATTCATCTTTGATTTAGCATATTTAATATATTTGGCGTTCGACACCGTCTGTATTAAAAAATCGGTTGTTATGGCTCACGTCATTATAGGAATTATTGTAGTCGTATACCATTTTGGAGTGTGGTATACAACAAAATAATCAAAGATATTATAAATAATATCTTACTGCCATTTTTTACCAACACATTTTCGGCTGTTGTCAACCACTTCCGTATTGTTTAGCGACGCATAATTCCAAGTAGGAGATACACTATTGTAATCGTTTAATGGAGATGAATAGCCCTCGCGTTGGATGGAAAACATCATTATAAACACAGCAGTAAACATTATAATTAATCCGTAAACAATTAATCTGTTATCCATTTATTACAGAAAATATTGTTTTCAAATATTCCGTTCAAATATTCCTTCATTGTCGCATTTCCATAATTTTTCGGGAGATGTCACGTTTGCCTGTTGAGTAATTAGTGTCATAATCAACATTCCGGTCTCTCGATGGAGCAATTCCAAAATTGTCAAAACCACCATACTTTAATGTTTGGGGCAGTATAACATCTCTATTGATTTCATAATCACCCATGCTATTCATATTGGTGTGAGCTGTTCCAGATACTTTCTGTTGAAACTCATATTCGTTATCTGGTTCAATCCGTACATATGTTCGCGCATCGCTTTTTTTAGTAATAACATTGTATTCGGGTATATTTCTGGTTCTCTCTTGGACGTAATCTGGCTCAATCTGAACATATGTGTTGATATCACTCTTCTGAGTAACAACACCATATTCCGGAAGATTTCTGGTTCTCTCTTGAATATAATCCGGGGCTGTAGAAACGTGAATATTTTCGCTCTTATTCGTTGCCGTGGTGTAATTATTGATTTGTTTCTTTGCTTCACGTAGGTTTTCGCGATTGACGATTTGTAAATTAGCTTTTGCGGATAATTTAGCAGAGGCACTAGTAAAATTAGAATCTTCAACTACATGTTTATTAATGTTGATATAATGCTCTTTGGTTCCGGGAACATTGACTTTGATATTTTGGTTTTTACTCGCCGTAGCTGATGTACTGACATTCATATTGGGTTTCTTAACTTGACGAAACGAAACGGGAGTTTTTTGAGAATCACACATAACTGTTTTGGTGTAGTCAATAAACTGAGGGTTCGACCCCATACTTGTAAAATTGCGCGGCTGGCGAGACAGGGGGAGAAGCTGTTCTTGTCTGAGCTGGGGAGGCCGGAATGCTCCTCCGTCCATAATTCTATATGGAAGTTTGCCCGCTGCAATAGAGCCATTGCCATTGGATGTTCCTATTTGGCCTCCAGAATATTGAGTGTTAGAATATTGAACTGCAACAAATGGATTTACACCACGCGCATAAAGATTAATATTTTCACTAAATCTGTCTCCAGATTCGGCATATAGCTTATTGAGGGAACCATCGGTATCAACATGATCAATGCGACGTGTTGTTATAGATTTCGGGGGGTCTCTAAGGATGGAATTTGTAGACTTCCATCCTTCTGATGATGGTAAAGTTACTTTGGCGCGATTTCCAATAATCGCGTTGTAGTTGATAGACATTTATTACACGAAAAGAATATTTAAACATCGATATAAATTTAGACAGATGTAAATATTTTAATTGCTAATATAAATGAGTAATTATCAGTTAATAAAAATGCCTAAGCGATTAAATCGCACTAAACTTTTTGAAGACATTCTAAAAAGTATGGGGGCTAAAGGTCGTGATACTCTTAATGCCCTTAATAATGGCGACCCCTACTATATTAATTCTTTAACAGACTCCATTATAAATATGGGTTGGACGGGACTTAATACTATAGAGAAGCTTAACAATTTTATAACTGTTGTTGTCGAACACTTGAAAGTTGATGATATTGATCCCAAAGATGTAAAGTTGCCGGATTATGATAATATCAATGTTGATATCGACCCTATAAGAGACTTCAAAAAATGGTTTAAAGGAACCGAGGACCCGTTTAGCCTTAGCTATATTGAGTTGATAAAAAATGCGTTTAAAAATATAAAACCTGGAAAAACTATAACAGAAGAACAACACGCGAGTATTATAAATAAACTACTTAAAATAATAAAAACCCATGAGATACGCGAATATGAAACACGCGAATATCAACAACGTGATTATGAACAAAGGAAAGATGATAAAGATAGACTCTCTCAATGTCATACAACTCTTGAAGAAAATACAAAAATTCTCGGTGAATATAGAAGATATGATGCTATTCTATTTGAACACTGTTTGACAAATAGAATTCCACAAAATCAAATTCCACAATTCTTACAAGTAGCATATGGAAAATACATTCGTCCAAAGTTATTTGGACGTACCCAACAACATACAGAATATATACTCAACTATTTCTTAGAGCAGCCAGACATCAAAAAAATAGTTGAGGGTAATTTACCAAGAGCTAAGTCCCCGGCTGGCGGTAAGGTTAAGTCTCCACCAAGAGTTAAGTCCCCGCCAAGAGTTAAGTCCCCGCCAAGAGTTAAGTCCCCGCCAAGAGTTAAGTCCCCACCTGGCGTTAAGGTTAAGTCTCCAGTCAGATCACCGCCTGGCGGTAAGGCTAAAGTCAAATCTCCACCTAAAGTCCCAAGTTTTTTTGATTTAGATGTGTATTCTAGTAAACCCCAACCTTTAAGACCAGGTCAATCGTTTTTAAGACCAGGTCAAAAAACGGTAAATAATATTAAATCCTAGTAATTTATTTCTAATTAATAAATGAGATGTAATGGAACAACAAAAACTGGAAACCAATGTAAAAATACACAAGTAGCACAATATTGTCATCATCATTGTCGGAATACATATAACCAGCCGATTACCTTTAACTTTTTAAACGATGGCGAAAATATACAGGCCAAACCACAATTGTATTGCGGTTCTTCTCTACTATTACCCAATGATTATGACGCCTTTGGGTCAAGAAATACGTGTCTCAAAAAAGGTGTTGGGATAGGAATGGGAATGAGTGATGTTAAGCGATATGAATTTCTTAGAAAACCATATGTTCCGTCTCCCCAAAAACTTTATTGCGGGGACAAAGTCGACTTACCCGATGGATACACGGACTTTGGAAATTTAATGACTTGTCTTAAAAAAGGTGTGGGGGCTGGGTTGAAAATGGAACAATCGAAACGGCTGGCATTTCAATCTAAACCCAGAGGTCCACTTGGTAAAAAAGAGTTAGTTGAGCTCGCTCAACGCCTTGGGATATCAAATGTTAATGGAAAAACACGCGCCAGAGTTGAGCAGGAAATATCCCTTAAAATACGGCGATAAACTTTAAGACGAATGATTTTTAATTAATTAAAAATCTATTAAAAATTCATCCCACATCCCATTTTAAGCGGTGGGCGAGACGAAAAGTTCATTCCACATCCCATTTTAAGCGGCTGATGAGACGAAAAGTTCATTCCACATCCCATTTTAAGCGGCTGATGAGATTTTCCAACATACTTGTAGACAAAGAACCCAGCAATGCCCAACAAGATTAAAACGACGATAATTATCATTGTAGAACTACTTTTTTTAGACCCAAATATAAACGATTCTGATGTGTTTACTGCATTGGAGCCACCAACAATTGATGCGTTAATCATTGCTTGTTCGCCAGCACTATTGGCCGAATTATTACTTTGTTGGGAATATGGATTGCTTGTACCACAAACTCCGCTATAAGAATAACCACTACCTGTAATCAAACTAGATGAACCAGACACACAACTATTACAGGCATTATCTGCTGTTGAATGATCTTCATCACTTGGTGGAAATGGCTGACCGCCTATTCCGGAATAAGAATTTTGACAATCTGAAACATATCTAGTGCATCCAGTTGTGATTCCGGGCATATAATTAGCTGATAAACATTCATCGACTGACATTTATATTATTTATTATTTATTATTTACAAAAAAAATGTTCATAACTTACTTTAGTTAATATAGACGTAGTATTATTTAATTCGAACCAATTTACAACTTTATTTTTACTTTCAGCCATAAACGAAAATAATCCACCGTGGTCATCAACCGAGAATATAGTATTAGTTCCACCTATAAACGTAATGTTATTTTCAATCCGTGAAATTATATTATCTTCTGGTTCGTGCCCCGATACAAATAAATACTCACACGATTTTATGAAATCTAATAACAGTGAATCTACTGTCGGGTACAGAGTGTTGTAAAAGTAATATACAGTTTTTCCACTTTTTGACGCAAAGATAATAAGGCCTGGGCTACATTTTTTATCTTCCCCAAAGACAAGCTTTTTTATTTTTCGAAAACCGGCTGTTTTCATATTTTTTTTAAGTTGTTTTTTAAACTTTTTTTTAAACGGGATTTGGTCTTCATTACTGGTTGCTACCTTACCAAATTCAGACTTTGGTTGAGAATCAACAAACACATATAGATTAACAGTGTCTATTTTTGCCTTGAGAATAGAAACATCGGTTCCAGCCCCAATATATACAAGGATACACATTTATTGGTAAGTGTAATTATTAAATAGAATAAGCTGTATAAAAAAATATTGATTTTTTTATACAGCTTATTCTATTAGTACCATTCATCACAATCATTATGTCGCTGGTTTTTGTCTCGATTTACAATCGGTTGATTAGCGAGATGGCTCGCGAAATCTTAGATATTGTACATTCAAATCCGGAACATTCGAATGCCACCGAAAACGACATCCGATCAACGATTGAAAAGGCTGTCGTCGAGTCTTGTATTCTGTTGAAAACAACACAGGCACTTGTTCTGATCAGAAAGCCAGAGAACTATACCAAGTGTTCATTTTTGATATCGCGGGGAGATCGTGCCGGTTGTGAGTGTGGAAACCGTGTTAACGTCAAGAAGAGCGACGAGTTTTGCACAGTTCACCTTAAGGCAATGGAGAAAGCCAAGAATGCCAGAAAGTGTCCCTATATGCCAGAAAAGGGAAAATTTGTCGGCCACGCATGTGGCGCTAGTATCAAATCCGATGGCGTGTTTTGTTCAAAGCATCGCTCCATAAAAAATAAAAAAAATGTTCAAGAAGATATTCGAGGCGATTTGAATGAAGACTTGAACGAAGACTTGAATGAAGACTTGAATGAAGACGATTTTAACTCTGACGATGGAGAGAAATCGTCGGGTTCTGAAAAAGGAAAGGCCTCCGGACAGGCCTCCGGAAAGCCCGCCGGAAAAACCTCCGGAAAAACCGCCGGAAAAACCGCCGGAAAAACCTCTTCAAAATCTAAGGAGATTGTCGAAGAATTTGCATCCGATTCTGAATAAATAATGTCTGAATAATTTGTAATTAATTACAAATTTTATTTACAATTATACATTGTCTTTGTTTTCCTCATCCTCGTCTGTGTCCTCGTCTTCATCTTCATTTTCATTTGTGTCCTCGTCTTCATCTGTGTTCTTGTCTGTGTCCTCGTCTTCATCTTCATTTGTGTCCTCGTCTTCATCTTCATTTGTGTCCTCGTCTGTTTCGCTATCCTCGTCACTACAATAACACTCGTGATCGTCAATACATTTTTCACATAAAAACAGTGGACAGTCGACACAAAATTTGGGCTTTGAATCACAAACATCACACAACAGCTCCCCACACGAATCACAACAATAACAGGTCATATTTGTTTTTTTAGGCGGTCGAGGAGTTGTCGCGACAACTCCACAACTGTGTGTTTTCAAACAATCCTCACAGACAAAGACTGAACACTCACAGAACGTTACTTCGGCGTCACAGGTTGAGCATAGCATATTTTCACAATCATCACACGCATAACTGGGCATTTTTTATACATATTTCCATTTAAGTTATATTACAAAGTAATTACAAAGTAATTACAAAGTGATAATTACTATTTAATAAAAGATGATTTTATTAAATGGAGCAAAAATCTAATGATAAAGCTAATGAAAAAATGTTTAAAACCATCTGTAATTTTGTCAACGACCTCGCCGACTGTTTTGCCGTAAACATTCACTCTCTGGCCCTCTATGACCGGTTATTGACAAAGACAACCATGGAGCACAAGGAGGCAGTAGATAAAAACATTACACTTTTTAGGGATTTTATCCTGAAAAACAAAACAACTATTATTGACCGAACTCCGCGCTTCAGCGATATGGTTAGATATTCAGAGAAGGTTTTTTTGGATATGAATGTTGTTATTAACTTGAAGATGGACAATGATACCCGCGATGCTATCTGGAAACACTTGTCTGTTCTCCTCGTTATGTTTGACCCCGAAACTAAATCACAGGTTATAAAAACCTCGGCAATCGGAAGTACCTTGGTAGTTGACGAAACCTGCGAAGAGGACCAGTTTCTCAACAAGATTATCAGTCGCGTTAGTGAGCACGTCACGGAAGTTGGTGATCCGAAGGCCGGCCTCACTGATGTTTTAAGTTCCGGACTAATTCCGGAACTGGTCAATGACATTACATCCAGAATGGGTAATGGAACTTTTGACTTGGGTAAGATGATTGCCAGTGTCGAGAAACTTGCTGGCGGAGCAATGTCGTTAGATCCACAGGCTAGAAATATGTTAGGAATGCTCAGCAATATGCGCGGGTTGGGCGGACAATCGTAGCTATTGTTCTTGTAATTAATTACAAGAATACAAAATTATATTATTTTATTTTTTATTAATCCAGCACCTATAAATACAGCAAGCATACTGTTAAACGCCGAGATATATACAGCTCGCATAATCGAAAATTCTTGTTTGCCGTCGATACAGGTTTTACAACTGGTTGGTTTTATCAATATAAGAAATACGAAACTAATAATAAACGTAATTAATGCTGCCAAACCTCCCTCAATACCAAGAAAATAGCGTCCTACTCTTTGATACATAATTGATTGTGATGTGTCCATTTATATTTATATTTATTTTTATTTTATTAACTAACTGTGTTCGGTATAAAATGCCAAGGCTGTTTTTTCATCCATATCGTCAAACAGACTGAGCACCAAATTAATCTTGTCACACCCCTGGACCTTCATTTCCTTAAAGTCGGCATATTGCCCTTTATCGTCGGTTATCTTATCGAATTTATCGTTGGTTGTAGCCAAGTGGAGAGACTTTGTTTTTAGAATTTCTCGCAACATTTTATTCAGGCGCAACTCGTCAAACACCAAAAATAAGTTGTTGAGCAACAAAACACTGTCTATTTCCAAAACTGGGTATTTAGTTTTAAATGTATCAACAAGTTTGTTATGACCATAGCACGATTTATATATTTTCTTAAACATGTGAACAAGGTATTGTTTTAGGTTCTGAGACAAATCACGAGTTAACGCCTCAAGCCTGCGGTCTAGTGTCCAGTATTTTGTTGAACCGTCAATCTTGTTTAGAAGGTAGTATGAAAAACCCAGTTCGTCTTCTGACGGCGAATCAATATAAATAATGTTTTTAAACTTATACGGGTTATCAATGTATATTTCAATCATAAACTTGAGATCAAAAAAAATACTATTATAGGATAGAAAATAATTAATGAAATGTGTGTCGTCAAAACACGTTATTACTGTTGGATAGTTTACACAGTTTTGTAGAGTTGTTCTTAGTTTATCGATTTGGTCAAGTTCTATGTGTAGTTTTTCGAACCCTTCGTAAAATACTAGGCGGTAGTCAAGAGGTGTCAACATCTTAGAAATAATCCCATTAATTTTTTTACATTCAAACTCTTTTTCGGTAAAAATACTTCTAATACGGGCGATATCAACTGACAATTGAGCCGTGTACTCTTTCAAGTTCATAACCGCAAGGTGAAACATCCTATTGTTTTTTATACTGGCTATAATATTTGTATATGATCGCGATGTTGAAAGCTCTTGAAACGCCTTGTCAATCTCGTTTTTTATCGCTGCGTAGTTAAACACTCCAAAATTGACAGTAATCATTTTCTTCAAGTCGTCACCCATCGAGTCAGTAATAACCGCATCTATCTCATCGGAACTTTTCGGCAACTGTTTAAACCTTTTCGTGTCAATTACTTTTTTTACAGATTCGCGCTTAATTGGTGAATCGACAGAGGGTTTGAATTCGTTATTTACCTTTTCCTTTGAGCTTTCCTTAAAGTTCACTTTAATATTTTCACCAACCTCTCTGATAAGGTCATCAATAGTGTCGTCAATATTGATGTCGAGTTTCTGATGAATGATTTGGCGTAGGATTTTGGTCTTCAATCTCTCTATAATTAGCAACTGTTCTACGGTGAATGGTGAAGAGGTTGCCATTTTTATTATTATTTATATCTTTTTATCACTATTATTTAGTTATAATTTAACGTGTAATTAATTACACGTTAATAAATTAGTAATTAACATTTACATACTTTAATCCTTTGTAAAATTCCTTTACTATTTCAGACGCAACAAAGCTTTCTTTGACAATATCAATAAACTCTACACCCTTGAGTGTTCTGCACCGCGAAAGAGCCACATAAGCCTGACCCTTTTCGAAAATCCTCTGAGCCAGATTGGTTTTGAGACAATCTAAGCTTGAACTCTGAGATTTGTGGATAGTCATTGCCCAGCACAGCTTGAGAGGGATTGTAACAGCCCACATAATCTCGTCTTCATCCATATACATGTGTTGTTCAATAAGATACTGCTCTCCATCTGTAAATTCGACAACAGCTCCGTCGACCTCAAACGCAACAACAATTCCGCGGGACCCATTTGCTAGCCCGTTCTCAAGACTTAGGTTTATAGTCAGCATTACTTGCGCCCCAACACACAACTCTGTTTCCTCTGGAATTTTCAAACTGCCTGCCCACGCTTTGACATGTGTGTGGTCAGAATATGTTGTTTTGTACACCTTTTCCTCAAATCCTTTTTTGACAAGGTCTATGTAGTTTGTAAAATTAATTCTATCCACATCTACATTTGTAGAGTAGAGAATGGTAGGTCTGACAGTTCCAAAATTAGGCTTTGGGTTATTTTTGAGAATGCTAAAGTCTGCGTTTGTCATTTCTCCGATGCGTGCATTGGAGAGAATTCGGGCAAACTCCAAATCATCTTGTTGTCGGACCTGAATTCTAAACTCTACATAATGAAGCCCAATTCGTTCCCACATTGATGATTCAAACGCAAAATCATCGTTTATCGGTGGAAGCTGAAAAAAATCTCCTGTAATAACTAATTGAACGCCGCCAAACGGTTTGGGGTCTTTCCGAAGGATACTCATGTAGGCTGAAATCTTGTCGAAAAAAATCTTACCGTGCATTGATATTTCGTCCAGTCCAAGAATGTCGAGTTGATTGAGCTTTTTGACGAGCTGTTTGTTTTTTCGCATAGTTGTAAAGGCGAGTTGTTCTGCGCCTTTTTGCGCCAGCCCAACACCCATCAGAGAATGGAGAGTTCTTGCCCTCCCAGAACCTAGAGTTAGGGCGCTTGTGCCAGTGCTTGATGTAAGAGCAAGGTTTTTTCCATTTTTTTTACACCAGTCGTAAAGATATGTCAGGAATGTACTTTTCCCAGTTCCGCCCTGACTTAGAATAGCAACATTTTTACGCTGCTTGACAAGTTCGAGAGCACTTTGTTGGTCATCATTGAGAATTATCGAAGTCATTATCGAATTAGTTTCTTTATATTCTACAATGATTGAAACAAATCATTATTAAAAACTTATTAAAATGTATTATATTTCTTGTAATTAATTACAAGATTAAACATATTACCACGGTTTCCAAGATGATTGTTGGGGTTTTTCAAGATTTTCGTTCAGTTTTCGTTGACGGTCGAGTTCGTCTTGTTGGGCTTGTATAAGCTCCCGTTGACGCTCGAGCTCGTCTTGTTGGGTTCTAATCAACTCGCGCTGTTGTTTAAGCAACTCACAGTAGTTAATGTTTTCATCTCGACAGGCTTTCAACTCATCTTGTTGGGTCTCGATGACAGCGCGCTGATTGGCGGCTTCATCTTGAAATGTCTTAATGGCTGATTGTTGTTCTTTGAGTTGTTCATCATGTGAAATACGCTCCTTTTCGATGTCGTCCAATTCGCTCTTGGTTTCAAGTCGAGCTTTGTAATATTGCCGACACAAGACCTTAAACCGCTCCTTGAGGTGTTTTTCTTTGTTGTGTGGGCGTTCAATGTTATTAAACCCACCACCAGCGGGTAGGGCAGTACTTTCGAACAAGCGTGTCGTAACTGTAATAACATCGATAAAGATTTGTGGCACGCGACAAAACTCATCAATGTCCAATAAATGGTCAGAAACGACTTCTATTGGATAGCTCTTACCCCCAGTCGAAACATATTGTGGTTGTCCTTTTAACAGTGGTTTTTCTGTAGACGGAAAGGCAAGTTCTGGATTATAACCATTATTACTATAATGTGATACGTTTCTATAACTTGAAAAAATATTTCCGTAATTTGTAATGGTAAAATACCTCCCAGAAAAAGTTTGGGGCTGATTCATACCACCTGCGTGATGTTGTCCCGACCGCATATAAATAAATACAGGTTTTTCGTCTGGAAAAGTGCTCATTATTTGAAGTTGCTTAGTTCCACCCTGAAACAGCAAGGACACTTTACTTCCACAGTGAAAACCATTGGCTATGATGGGATTGGAAACATCATCATACTTTTTCGGGTCAAACTTCTCCGCTTTTACAAGATCGTCGTTTGAAATGTAAATAAGAGGAAATGTCTGTGAGACCGAAATCGGAGAAGCTTCGTCGTCGAGAGAAACAGTTGGTATTTCATCTAGTTTTTTTGCTGATGCCTCGTCAACACACTTCTTCGCCGTGTCAGAAAACGCTTGGAGTTCTGTATGTGAAAGATTCTTGATGGCAAGAAGAATATCTGAGATGGCAGCCATACTGACGGTTCGAAGGTGTTGTGATTTATAGTAAATGATTGGTAAAAAAATCAATTTTATTGTCCTCCTCCTCTTTTTCTGGATTTCGTAAATCTTCTACTAAAAAGTAGGTAATAAAGATGAAGTGTGGGATGGCGTGTGTAAAAAAACTCTCGGCGAACTTACTAAAAAAGACTTGAAACTTAATAAAAAAGGAAAGGTTGTTGGCAAACGTAAAAGTGCCAACACACTTAAAAATAACTATTTGAATTTATAAATTGGTTTATATATATAAATGTCTTGTTCTGCCGACAAACTATTAGAAAACGATTTTTATGTCATATCAGTCATCACCAATCCTGAGAGGTTTGTAAAGCGACCCAAGTTATTTAAAGAATTTATGGCGCGGATGGAAAAGTATGGCGTTAATCTCTATGTGGTCGAGGCAGCATACGGCGATCGAGAGTTTGAAGTTACTAACAGTTTAAATCCCCGTCATATTCAACTACGCACCGATTCCGAGCTATGGCACAAGGAAAATCTCATTAATATCGGAATTAGCCGTCTTCCGGCAAATTGGAAATATGTGGCGTGGATTGATGGCGACATTGATTTCATCCGTCCAGACTGGGTCATTGAAACTATCCACGAACTACAACACCATCCGGTTGTACAAATGTTCGAAGATGCCATTGATTTAGGACCAGACCACCAAATCCTACAAACACACAAGAGCTTCGCATATTGTTATAAAAACGACATTCCTAAAAAGCATATTCTAGAAGGAGGAAAGCTTCCATATTGTACTAAATTTAAAAAGACTGTGGGGTCTTACTGGCATCCGGGTTATGCTTGGGCAGCAACCCGCGACGCTATAAACACTATGGGTGGTCTGCTTGATTTCGCAATTCTGGGGTCTGGCGACCATCATATGGCGTGCTCACTAATCGGTGATGGGAACTATAGTTGTCATAAAAATATTAGTGAGCACTATCGGAAACTAGTTTTATCTTGGGAAGAACGTGCTTCGAGACTGCATAAAAATATTGGATACATCAAAGGCACTATTTACCATTTTTGGCACGGTAAGAAAAAGGACCGCAAATATTCTGACCGAAGTCTCATATTAACGCAAAACAAGTTCGACCCAACCAATGATATTTATAAAGACTGGCAAGGACTGTGGACTTTGTTTCCAGGACACGAGCAATTGCGCGACCAAATTCGGTCATATTTTCAAAGCCGAAATGAAGATAGCGTTGATTTATAATCAATTAATATAAGACTTTACTTAAATATTGATTTTTACAGCTGCTTAAATAATAAGAGCAATGGTTGAGACTTGTGATTTTTCTGGAATTTGGCAAGCACACAACGGAGGTTGGGAGTTTGTTCATTTGGAACAATCAGGAATGTGTCTGGGTTTTGGGGAGGATCGTCGCCACATTTAAGAGGACCCGATGTAAAAACAATTACAGGACTGGTTGACGGAGATATTCTCATAGTTTATTGGGGACGTAGTGATGGTTCTGTGGCCCATCACCCTATAAAATTGACACTGAATAAGAACGGTTCTCTAACAGAAGGGGTAAGTTATATATGGCTCAAATATTAGTGAATTTTGATTCTGTCATAGCTAGAGTAAATTGTAAATATTTACAATTTATAGTTTAGACCGACATTATAAATAAGTTATAAATAAGTTATAAATAAGTTATAAATAAGTTATAAATAAGTTATAAATAATGATTTTTTAAGCAGCCTTATTTTAACAAGGACAATGACAACACATACTTACAAAGTAACGCTCAATCTGTATTTTTACCCGTTTTCTGACACAATTGGCGATATAGAAGACCATGTCAAGAGAATTCCACCCATGGAATACGTCCAGTATTTGCTGTTGGACGATCTCATCACCGACGCAAAATGGGTGGACCAAAAATTTGCGATCGAGGTTACTGTCCAAAGCACCTCATCCGAACAAAAACTAATGGAGAGCTTGGTGAGAAACCCACTTGAAGACGGTGAGTATGAGGCCTCATATGATAATGGCTGGACTATTAAGTCGCCCGACGGAGATGAAATAGGTCTTGTTGATTACCGACGGAATCGTCTGAATCCTATAACAGTTGTTAGATTAAGTTAATCTTCAAGAATAATCTTTAAGAATAATTAGTTTTCATAATAATATGAAAACGATTCAATGGTTCTTATAATAAAATTGATTTTTAAAAACTAGATATACAAATAACCTGATATGACTACTGAACATATTGACATTGAGAAAATTGTTGAGAAAATTACAACACAGCAGGGGATAAGTATCCCACAGGGGATTACCCCGCAAGTGGTGCGAGGCAATTTAATGCTCATCCGGCGCAAACGGTGGATGAACGCGATTTCTACAGACATCGCCGAAATGAAGCGGGCGATTATTACCAACCAGTCCAGTATCAACAACTTCCAAACTCGTGGAAGTGGCGATGCAGAATACAATGCCACCAGAATAGAAAATTCAACAAGAAATATCGACGATTTGCGTCTACAAATTTCGCGGGCCGAACAAAAAATCACGCGCATTGAAGAGGGGTTGCTCGACAGTGAAATCGAAAAGGAAATCGCCCAAGCAAAAGACATTGCTCTCAAGAAGTCTGAACAGACTAAATTGGTGATTGATTCGGACAATGCGTGCAAAGAAGCCGGAAAAATCAAATCAAAGGCCTTCTATCAGATTGAGCGCAACGCAAAATACAACGACAGGACACTCGAAAAGGAGCTGGCTAAGTATTGGGATGCGACGGCTACACTTCCGCCAAATATTGTTAAAAACATTGAATCCACACCCTGTAATCGAGGATACCGGTATCGCGGGGTGTGTTTTTTCGGCAAACGTCCAGAACAGAAACCCGATATGATGTTCCAAAAATCACACGAGGGAACACTCATCACCGAGATTACAGACACACACATTACAAATTATATTAAACCATTCAATGGTGCGAATAAAAGCCAAATAAGCAAACATCGCAGGCAAGTTACCGATAGTTTTACTGCTCCCGCAAAACTGACCAAGGTATAAGCTAAGTCATAATTAATTATGACTTATAAAATGACTTATAAAATGACTTATAAATAATTAAATAATGTCTAATAAATGTCATCAATTATTCTGGGGCCTCTATTGGGTGAAGGGATATATGGCTCGGTATATAAAATAAAAGATAAACCGTATGCTATCAAATACATTATGTCGGACAAATACGGTCTTGACCAATTGGGAGAGCTCACAAATCTAAAACTGTTTGACCATCCAAACATACTGAAATGTGTCGACTTTACAATTTCTACAAAAGAACTTGGTATTATACTACCACTTGCTCAAGGAGATATGTCCCAACTTTCTGAACTGTGTGGTGATGTTGTAAAACATTCAGTAATTACTGAATGGTTTTTCCAACTTATAAGCGCAATACATTTTCTCCATAAAAATAATTTTTACCACTGTGATATAAAGTTAGAAAACACCCTATTTATTGACGGTAATGTTGTCCTTTCTGATCTTGGACTTCTCGGCAAAAAAACAGTCGATACAGAAGATGTATGTCAAACTTATACAAGCCCTCAACTAATGTATCGCCGCGACAAAACAACACATATCCTTAAAAACAAGAAAATTTTTGTATTACCATCAAACGAATATCAAGATGATATTTGGGCATTGGGTCTAACACTCTATCTTATGATTCCAGATATTAAAGACCTTATCGGATCTGAATTACCATCAATGGATAAGTTTATATCCGACAGAGAAAACTTATTAATAAAAAGTAGAGTTCCTGCTAAGTATATACCATTATTATTAATCTTGTTAGACCCGATTCCGGAAAACCGCAGCCTAAACTTACTATCTCTATTAAGTCTGGATTTATTTAAAACGAAGAAGAACTTTGTCGACGGACTTATGGTTAATGTTGACAATTCGAGACCGGTCGTATTCGGAAATGATATTGATAAAAAAAAATTTTTACATGTATTAACATTGGTAATGGACATTGGTGATTTTAAAAGATCGTTTTATGGGGCAGATATTCAAGCATGTGATTTATTGTATAGAACATACGAGTTTATTAAACCGGCCTTAAAAACCAAAACTGATATTCTCAATTATGTTAAGACACTTATAATCATTGTTTTCAAAAGCAACAATAAACAAAATTTAATCAATGTAGCAATCAATGCAGCTATGATAAAAACAGAAGTCAAAGTGGTTAACTGGACAGATGGACATCTTTCTAGAACCAATATATCCGATTTCATTGATATTGCCAAGTATCAAACGTTTATTGACTGGTTGATGGAAAATCCAGATAAATATGAACAGTATAATCTTGCCAAACTAACACAAATAATTAACGATATTTAATTTTTAAAACTGATTATAAAAAATTAATTTTTAAATTTAACAATTACTAACATACTATGTCAGCTCAAAAAATTATCTTTCTCGACGCCAAAGGTGTTGCCCAAAGATTTATTTCTCTGGAGGACAGACCGAGAACAATCGTTGAAACGACAATGTTTGAAATGTTGACCCAGCGCGGCTATAAAATCACATATGACGGTGATGATGGACTTATAGCAAAGCTCAGTATTACCGATTGCCTCATAGTTTTCTTTGAAAAAACGTCTGGCCTGACTACAGATCGGGTCTATAAACTATTGATAAAGACTCGCGAGAAAAACTGTAATCACTGTATCATTGTTTATAAAGACAATGTCACAACATATGTGAAAAATTTAATTGGAAATGAACTGTTTGAAAGGTCTCGTTCTGATAAATCAGCTATTCACAATACCACCGACCTAGACATTGAAATCTTTAATGAAGCCGAACTTCGTATCAACATAACTAAACACCGCCTACAGCCAAAAACGGTAGATAAACTATCTGAGGTCGATACAACAAGTTTCAAGAAAAAATTCGGTATAAAAATTCCAGTCTTTTCTATAACCGACCCCCTAGTCAGATTTTACAACTATAAGAAGGGTGATATCATTTCATTGACTCGTGCCGATGGAACAAAAACATATAGAATTGTTAAATAAAAAAAATAAAATATAATAAATGTCCAGTTATACCCAATTTGTCAAAAAACATTTCCACTCGGTTCATTCGACGGGTTTGTCTGCCCCACAGACAATCTCTGCAATCGCAAAGATGTGGCGCACCGGTTCGTCGCCCCGGTCCCCCGCTAAACGCCGTAGTTCTAGACGTCCCGCTGGATCGGTCCAGAGACGGTGTTCCACCAAAAAAGTTTCAGCCTGCCATAGAAAGAGCCGCGTGTGTTCTAAAAACACATCGAGAACCCGCTGTCATAAGTCCCCGCGCAAGTCTTCGCGTAGATCGTCCCGCAAGTAAACGTTATAATTATTAATTATAACAACGTCATTAATTGGAAATAGCAAAAATGGTATTGTAGTTTTCTATGGCTGTTTTTATATTAGCCACATCACTATATGGTTGTGTTTGATTTTTTGATAAAAGAAGGATTATAGCAAGTGATGTAAACGGGTCGCGTTTGGATTTATATTTATATTCGGTATCCCCTCTGTGGTCCAAAAATATTTCAGTGGTATCTCCTTGAATATTTTTAAATGTATTATAGGCACATATCGGGACAGAATATATTTCTGGAATAGTTCGGGTTTGTAAAATATTCCACTTGACATCACTCAAGGAGCAAGTATCTCCGGAAAATTCTGTACTGTGAATAAATACAAAAATATACCGTCTATCCTTAGCCAGATGGGATTTTACTTGGCAGGCATACAAACCAAATCCAGTTGGCATAGTCTTTATTTTTTTAAGTTGTGGATTTTCAAAATAATCGGAAAAATATTTATATACATTAATAATATCAACACTATAGGACGAATCTATATATGTTCCACTCATTTATTATTTCAATATGGATTTAAATCTATATTGAAATAATAAATGAGTGACTGGTTTGTATGTTTTAACCCCGAATTTTCTTCGGGGTCTGTAAACTGCGTAGGGCCTTTTTTATCAGCTTTTGAGGCTGATATGCATTACGGTATACAAAAGTTGCCAACGAATAATAACTCAACGATGATTAGTGTCTGTAGATATATACCACCATTTATAAAACAGTATTACGTTAAACAAATGTATTATAGTAAATTCCATCCCTTTACATTTTATGGTTAAATTTTTTCTTGTAATAATTATTACAAGAAATTTATAAGAAATTTATAATCTCAAACATATTCTAACTCATCATTTCCTCAAAAGCCGCGAGATTGAGATTTGCCATTCTCTTCCCGCATCCGCTTGGATGGGACAGGTCGTAGCAAATCTGTATCCACCAGAAGTAGATTTTCTTTTGAGCTTTAACCTTCTTTTTCTCTTGCATTTTCTGACAAAAGGATGTGTATGCAATTCCGTTTGTCGGAAAAATTTCTTGACCATTGACCCACCATTCATTGTAGCCGGGGTTATACATAACAGCCGGAAGGCCACCTTCGCGATGAAGTTGACCATTGACCCACCACTCCCCATGTCCGTCTCCAAATTCGATAGCAGGAAGGTCGCCTTCGCGATGAAGTTGACCATTGACCCACCACTCCTTTTCTCCACTCAAATATTCTTCAACGGCAGGCCCGCCAACGCGGTGCTTGTTCCCATTGAAGTACCACTCCACTTTGGTGATACAGTCATTTGCCGGTCCGCCTTCGCGATGACGCACTCCACGAACATACCACATTTTTTCTCCGGTGTTCCTTTCGATAGCCGGAAGGTCCCCATCGCGATGGAGTTCTCCATTGACCCACCACTCCTTATCTCCATTAGCATCTTCAACAGCTGGAAGACCGCCTTCGCGATGTTGTTTTCCATTGACATACCACCACTTACCCCCGATGTGTTGAAAAGCCGGAAGGTCTCCATCACGATGTAGGAGACCGAGAATGTTTCTGAATTCAGGCATATTCTTCACAGTATCAACAATAGTAATAATAAAAAATCAATATTTTCACAAAATATTGATTTTTTATTATTACTATTGTTGATACGGTGCCTCCTAAAATGCTTTACGAGAAACCTGCTTTCTATCGTGAAGTTGCTGCCAAAGCCGGTCAGAACCCGGGTAATGTCTCCAGTAATGTCTCCAGTAATGTCTCTAGGATCGCTATGGCCGTGGCCTTTAACAACACGCTGGCCGATTGCCTCGATTTGCTCGGAAATCTAAAAATTCCCAACATCAAGAGTATAATTTCCGATGTATCAAACGCCGCTGGAATCGTTGCCTACTGTAGTGCCCACGCCGGCGATGGCACAGACAAGAGAACCTGTATTTGCTTCATTTGCACCAATCCTGTCAAACAGACCGCCATTGACCGGAAAGCCGCCTTTGATGCCGAGTGGTTGGTGTTTACAATGATGATCACCACTGTCCGCGCTGCCATCAATGAAAAAGCCATTGCCAAAGCCAAAGCAATGGAAGACGCAATCAATGCTAGATCACGCATTGTTGCTGAGCGAGCAACCGCGAGAGCTGCAGTTGCCGAGACCAACTATGAGTGATGCCGAGGACAACTATAATCTCTTTTAGATTTACAGAAAATATTGATTTTTTATTACTACTATTGTTGATAGTTCCGATATGACACCTCCCGCTTTGGTTGCCCGTTTTCGCCTGAACAACTGCATTGTCAACGACCCACAGGATGTGGAAATTGACCAGTTTTTTTTCTACTATTCGAACCTTCAAAAGGATATTCTCGAACTGCCTTTGATCCGCGACGACATGTACCTTTGTGCCGGCGACACCCACATTGAAAAAATCACGAGCTGGTACAAGCACGCCTGTGATGTTGGAGACAATCACTATGGAAGTGATTTGGCCGGCGATTTTCCGTGGTTGAACAACATCAATCCCATCGATGACACATTTGAAGAGTATTTTGTGTCTTTCATTGATGGGATGAAAGACACTCTTCAAACCCTGCTCCTCAGATGGGAAATCGCTCTGGGCCATCCTCCACAGCTTTGAAATAATTTGCTTTATTTCACTTTATCAAAAATCAAAACAAAAATCAAAAATCAAAACAAAAATCAAAAAAAAAATCAAAACAAAAATCAAAACAAAAATCAAAAAAATTTGATTTTTAAATTTAATTATAATATAAATGGACCAAGTTAGAGCTACTATTGAAGATGACGGCATATTGGTGCTTACAGACAAAAATCATAACAAAATACGTATACAAAAAGATGTTAGTGGACAGTTAATTACTACTGGATTTATAAAAAAAGAATATATTAACTCCTCCACCCCTTTTACGTTATTTGTGAAAGAAATTAAGAAAGATGGAGAATACTTTATTCTCGTATTTACAGATGACAGAAAGACAATCGCCCTAACTTCTAGATCAGTTGGTATAGCAAAAAAATTTATTAATATAGTTGGTTATACTCCCCAAATTGAAACCATATTAAGTAAGTCTATGGATTGTAATGCTGATGGAGGCATTTTTCGATGGATTCCAAAATATAAGAGTGGCGGACAAGTCGAACTTACCGATTCTGTTAATGGTTCGTCTAAAACAATTACAATTAAAGAATTTGGACAAACCTTTAAGCCGCCAGCATTATTGAATAATTGTATGGACAAAGAATTGTACAACAAAGTTGGTAAGGATTGGGAAGAAGAACAAAAACATATTGAAGATGAAGCTTATTTTAGGGGTAAAGGTTCCGTGGTTGTAGTTCGTGCCTATGACAACACAGTTTATTTGTATTCAGATAAGAGAGGTGGTGCGCCCACTCATATAATACCGCTTAAAGAGTTTTATGAGAAATGGATTAAACCATTTCCAGGAGGCAATTCCCATATTAGCGAGATTTTTAATAAAACTGAGAGTGGTGATGCAGCTGCTGTTGTGTCAATACAAGCAAATGACGTTCGCAGACTTATGGCTGCCCCACAATTTGAAGATCTGGCAGCACTTGAGTTGTCCCTAGAACTTCCTCAAGATATAGAAGAAGAACCAGAAGTCGAAATAACACCTGAATTCTTACTTAGACAAATAGAAGACCCTTCATTTATAGCCGATATAGTTAAGACCTTAAAACTGTTGTACGCAGAAAAAATCACAAAATACACCAATATATTAAAATATTTAACACAAGACGAGGTAGGACAAAAAAAACGGACTATAATACTTAAATTAATTGAAATAGCAAAATCTAAGATTGAAAGTATTAATGTGCAAGTCGTTAAAACGAATTTTACTGATGCCATAACTGACGAAGATAACGGATTGTTATCTCTTACTGGTGATTCAAGAGCAGATGTTAGAAACTATTTATCCCGCCAAATGTTTATATTAAGCAGAGGATTTAGACCATTCACAAGCGCTTTTAATAACATTGTTCTAACGGGCCCGGCTGGGGTTGGTAAAACCAAACTTGCAAAGGTATTTTCTTATGTATTTTCCAAGTCTGGAATACTATTAACAGACACAACTGTTATGACGTCCCCAAAAGACTTTATTGCTGAATATGTGGGCCAAACAGCGGTTAAAACAGACGAACAATTATCAATGGGCTTAGATGGAGTTGTATTTATCGACGAAGCATATGGTATTATGCAATGCCAAAATGGAGAGTTGTCGACCACCACTGGTGCGAATTTTGGAGCAGAAGCTATAACAGAACTGGTGAATTTCTTAGATAAGTATATGGGCTTGAGTATTGTAATTGTAGCTGGATACAAGAAGGAAATTAAAAATTGTTTTTTAGGAGCAAATTCGGGCTTGCCGAGACGATTTCCAAAAACCATTGACTTAAAACCATATTCGGAAAAGGATTTAACTAATATATTTGTTAAGATGGTTGTTGAGCAAGATCCGGACATTAAAATCTCACCATACATCGGAAGCGTAATATATACGTTTATAAAAAGTCTGGGTGCTGACTATTTTAAAAATCAAGCTGGAGATATTACAAATTTGGTTTCTTTATTTTACTCAGCCATTTACGCAAGTGTAAAATATAAGTGGACTAACGGTCAGAATGACCAAGTTAACATACTTAGAAAAGCATTTAATGAATATAAACGGTCCAAACTGCCTCAAGAAGAGTAATCGGACCGTAAATAATTTATTAATTTATTAATAAATGCTCCGCAAATCACCAAACAAAAGTAAAAGTAAAAAGAGAAGTCTAAAACGTGCGCTTTACTCTCGGGACAATTGCGGAAAAAATAGAAAACGCCTAGAAATCTATGATGACAAGGTTCGAAAAATTGTTTCTCTTACTTGCGACCATCTTCCGCTTAACCAAGTATCATCCATTATGGGCCCGGCAACATATAACGAGTGGGTAATTGGCGACGGAAAAGTCATTGGTATTTTCGGAGAGTATCACGGCATTCCAGAAGATAGCGTTAAAAACACAAATAGACGCACAACATTAATATTCCCAAATTTTTTAAAGACGTTATTTACAGCAAATAAGCAGACACAATATGATTTGTTTATAGAAAAGACCTATGTCACTGGAGAAGATATGGACAGCGTTGGAGTCGATCCAACAGCTACAGTTTTCAATATGTTGGATATTGATTTGAAATCCTGCCTGACATTTGTGAAAAATTGTAAATATAAAAATCTACGAGCGCACTACATTGACTATGGGCGGGCAAGCTATGAATGGTTCAACGAAATGTATAACGATATATATTTTGGCACGGGGGATATCAGCAATTATGATCAACTCACTTCTATTCCTGAAGAATACAATACAACATTTGACACAGTTTTAAATATTATTCGTACAGATATAAAAATTGCTAAACAATTGTCTGCATCCTTGGTAGCCAACTCTATCAGAAATTATATCGAGGGGTCTCTATTAATAAGTAAGCTGAAATTTCTTTTGTTTTTAGATGGTAAAAGTACAGAAACACTAACTATGTTGCCACTGAAAATAAAAACATATAGAGATTTTATTAAGCGGTTTGCGAAAAACGAAGACACTATAGATATGCACGAGTATAAAACCGAGTTGGTAATGCGATTTATCAAGCTGTATAGTCATATTATGGATGTGTATACACTGGGAAGGCTGTTTAGGTCATTTACCCAAAAAGATGGGACCATCTCGTTTTCAAATAATTCAATTGTCTATGTTGGACAGGACCACGCCATGACATACTATAATTTTATGAAATATATGAAGTATACTCACGTTGTTGAAATTGGAGACGATACTACTTATACACATAGTGTGCGGTTTACAAAAACTAACAAGAAGAAGAGTTTTCTTTTTTCTTAAACCTTTTCTTAAACTCTTCTATAATTTTGATTAAGTTTTATAAGTTATAATAAAAACCAATGTTTAGAAAAATGTTCAAAGTGTCTTTGAAAGTCCCCGATACAAAAACACATCCTCAAAAATTTATAGAGCCAAAACTTATTACTGTAGAAGAACAACCTACAGAGACTGGTCAATGTGCTTGTCATTTACTCGCCAATAAACCAGGGTGGTGTGGAGTAGCTGGTGGGGGCGTTCCCGCTTGTGATCATTAATATTTAATACTTAAATTGTAAAACTAAGAATTATTCTTAGTTTTGATAAAGAGCGTTTCAGAGTGTTTCATTGGAATATGATTGATCCAACATTGATTGATCCAAACCTGAATGAAAATAATGTTTGGTCATAAAAACTACAAACGATAGAATAGCTATAAACCAATAGAAAAAAAACAGTAGCATATTCTGTAATATAGTTGTCATATGTTTTACAATTTCTTTAGAACTCTTAATAGAATATTCGTTGGAATGGTCATTGGAATGGTCGTTGGAACGATAATCAGTTGGTTTTTTAGGCTCGCCAAAAAATGGTTCAACTGTGTACACGGTCATAGGTGTTCCCGAAATGAATGTTCCATCAAGTGTTTTAGCAATTTCAATTGCGTCTTGGTAGTTTTTGTAGAATGCAACATACGTGTTGTTGCTCATCTTAAAAACCTTTTCTGGAGTTGAAAAATACTCTAGAGTGTCATAGATATGAACACAGTCAATGTCTTCTGTAGTGTCGGTATCTCTAACCAGTCCAGTTTTGGGAACATTTGAGATGACTAGGGTCGCACCCATCTTCTGAATTCCGGAAACAACAAGACTTTGCAGTGTTTTTTCCAAATTCTTACTTCCACGGCGAGTGAATACCCCCTCCTCAAACCGTTTAAGATACTCAACCTCTTCTTCGGAGACAAAACCGAAGAAGACTAAATTCTGAACAACAACACAGTTGTCTTTTATTTGGACATAGTTCTTTGGTGTAAAACCCGTCGGGATATCCGCAGGGATATCCGCAGGGATAAAACACGTAGGTATATCTCCTACATTTGCGATAATATTTTCAAACATTTGAAGACAAGATGTATTCATCGTCATTGTGATTTACAATATATTGTCCTTAAGCTTATCAGAATTATTTATATAGTTAAAACTGATTTTAACATAAAATAGTAATAATAAATAATGGGTAAGCCTCACGATTCGATTTTGTTGGGATACTACCGGAAACTGCTAAAGGAAGGTGTTGTTATCATTCCCAACTATAAAATGAAGGAACTATTCATTGCTTCGTATTTTCCATATGACAGCCCACCCGTTAAAATAGAAAAAATTAACGGAACTCCGAAACGATGTGTATATCCCGAAAGCAGAAGTACACTTACTCTTACCCCGGCCGTCCTGTTGAAATATATCGACGCGGGTAGAGTTACTATTGATGATAATTTTGCCGAGTTTGTAGCTCAATATAACGAAGACGTAAATAACCCCCTTTTAAATAATGTCATTGAACTTAGAAATACAGTGTTCGATTCAACAGCTAAATTTAATAAGAGAATGTGTGCTCTAAACGAGATTCAGGATTATACAAATGGAATGCAATCTTGGAGATACTACACACTTCATTATAAAATTACGATGATTGATGAATGATGAATAATATCAAACCCCATTTAAATAGTTTCTTGTTAATTATTAACAAGATTAAATAAATTAAATTAACTCTTCGGCCTCCTTGACAAGTTGTTGAAAATCGAGAAGGTCGGCCTTCATTGCTACCAACATTTTTGTGGCATTTTCAAGTTTTTCATCCACCTTTTCAATCCGTTCAATCAATGTTGGAACTGAATTGCCCCAACGACTTTTGACGAACTCTTGAAAATCTTGGTCTGCTCTCTGAATGCGCTCCGATAATGATGAATTACTAATTATATATGAAAGGTCAACCATACACGAGGTATTGGTAAATTGTTTCTTGGAAAAAAGAATGTGGTTTTGCTCCTTGCGCTCCTTAAAGTATTTTTCGCGCCGCTGTCTCTGCAACTCATCTTGTCTACGCAAGGTATAGTACTGGTCCTTGTGGTCGCGACAAAGACCAACACTATCGAGAAAATGTTCCCGCTTGCACCGAAATCCCGTTCGGCATATTCCGCGGCACATGATGGATACTACATTTCAAAAGTTATTGAAAAAATCAATATTTTCAAGGTCACCATATAAATACTTCTCTGATTCCACGCGATGCAAACTCGCCCCCGAAATCACAGTTGTATCCACAGGTCCACACAGTATGGAGATTTGGATACATACTAATAAATTTATCTACAATACTATTAAGAGTTATTGAACTATAATCTTCTTCATCATTGGGGCTGAAATTAATAATACAGTCGTGTCCAAAGTTGATATACTTTACCTTGAGATTTGGTTTTATTGGTGTTATTTCTTCCAAAGATGTATATTCTTTTGTGTCTCCGTCGTATGAAATGGTAATGTCAGAGTCCCAGTCGATTGGTTCCCAAGTTTCTGGAACCTGTGAACGATCTTTTGTAATAGCATACAACAATTCATTCTTGGTATTCAATACACTATAATATATGTACTCACTCCCAAGTATATTTTTAATGTCCAATGCACAGTCAACAAAGTCTCCAAATGTGACAAGTCCAAAAACACTAATAATGTTGTCAACCTTTTGTTTTAATTCCTCGGGAATAATGTCGCTGTCCTCAAGGTAAAAAGAAATGTCGTTGAGACTATTACCTTCATCTCTCATTTTTTGTCTACAATGCGGACAGGTAGTGTTGTCTTTTAACCACATCATTAGGCAACTTTCGTGGAATGTTTTTAGGCACACATCACAAGATTTGAAGGCATTTCCTTCGACCTTTCCTTCGACCTTTCCTTCGACCTTTCCTTCGACCTTTCCTTCGACAATCATACAGATTGGGCACTCCATTGAACTAATGTTTAATAGTTGGTGAAAATATCAATATTTTCAAGTTGAAATTACATAGTTATATAACAATTGAAAAAAATTTCCAAGTTCTCTATGTAAGTTCTACCTACATTAGTTCTTCTGTTAATAGTCTTTATGATAATCACATACAAGAAATGGAAAGCGATAGAGTTATCTGCTTCATTGATGATGTGTGTCATACATTTTCAAGGTGAATAATAAATACATAAATTTATGTATTTATATTTATATATTTGGTGGGGTATTTGGATTACCCTCTTGTAAATCCAAATAAAACTGAATTAAAGTAACAACTAATTAATTAAAATGGCAATGACAAATCTTTCATTTTGGATTGACTTGAACACGAAGATGGCAAATGATGACGAAATAGTTATGGATGAAAAGCTTAACACGAGTGGAACAATATCAACAATCGTTGGGTTTAAATGTAAATCTCATTGTCATCAACTAGAAATGAAGGCATATCTTGTGGTACACAATTATAATAAACACGGAAATAATTTTAAATGTCATTTGTGTTGTAAGATTAATGGAGAAATTAACGACAAGTTCAACGAAACTGGAATTAGGAAATATGGAAAAAACACAACAATCGAAACAAACAAAGATTATTATTTCGATGACAACGGAAACAGATGGTGTAAGCTTACTGGTCGCTATGAAAAATACCACATTTGTGATAAGGGAATTGTCAAGCATATCGACACTAACAAAGAAATGATACCCAAGCCCGAATCAACTGGATATATACGCGTTACCTTTTCGTTGGGTACCAGAAAAGACGTTGTTAGGCACAATATGCATTATGTAGTTGCCTTTTGCTTTGTTGAAAACATAGAGCCACTTAATCAAATATATATTGACCACATCAATCGCGATAGAACCGATAATAATTATACAAATTTAAGATGGTGTACGTCTAAAGATAATATGAAAAACAGACAGAATAGCGCGCCACGAGATATGGGTATAAAAGTAATGGAAACTGATGAAGTTACTGGTGAAACTAAGATATATAAAAATAAGGTTGAATGTGCGTTAGTTTTGGGTATAACAGTAAGTGATTTAACCGGAAAAATAAAAGAAAAAATAAAGGTCAATGGGAAAACATATGATAAATATATACTCGATATTGATGGAGAAGAGTGGAAAACACTAACCAAATTTGAAGAGACTATAACTGTATCTAACAAAGGACGTATTCAGACTAAACATAACCATATTACTTTGGGTAGATTAACTAAAAAAGACGACCCGTATTATGCATATAGGGAATATTTGGTACACAGACTTGTAGCTGAAACCTTTTTAACAGACACAAAACCAGATGATATTTCTCAGTATGTTGTTAACCATACTGACGGTAACAAATTAAATAATTGGGTTACTAATTTAGAATGGGTGACACATAAGGAAAACAATAGTCATGCAAAAACATTAGATACCCACGGACGTTCTGTTTCTGTTGCCCAAATATACAAGGGTGAAGTTATTGCCAGATACCCAAGCATAGTTATTGCTAGTCATTATACTAATATAGGTAGAAGTACCATTGAAAACGGTGTAGTTGGCAGATGTACTCAAACTGGTGGATTTGAGTGGCAAAAAATAGACAGAGTTAAAGAAATATGGAAAAAAGATGGCCTGAATGACTCTGATTTCTTGTGTAAAGTAAAAAAGGTTGAGATTAAAATAGCCGTGGTTGAATACTCTGTAAAAACTTTTAAGTTAAACAACTCAGACCAACAACTTTTGTTTCTTACAGAGAAAGCTATATACAAATCTATCAAAGAAACTGGAAGAGAAACTGGACTCGGTGAAAAGAAAATTAGAAGACTATTGGAAAACAAAAAGGTTGAAAATAATGTATGCTTCAGATTTAACTAAACTATAAAATATGTATTTTAATACATATTGAAAACGAAGAATAAACCCAAATGGGAGCGCTTGGCTTACCAAATTAAAGTACGGGGAAGCCTAAAGCCCCACCCGAGACACGGATAACGTTGTTGTTTACGGCAACAATAATACCCTCATAGGTGTTAGTGTCAATAAAACCAGTTGCCGATGCCGGGGGAATGACTGCAGTCATTACGAGAGTGACATTGGTCAGCTTGCCGTAATTGGTAGAGCCCATGGGATTGACGTCATACATGTTGACAGAATACGAATACATGTGGTAGCCAGTCTCGCGAGGAATGGTGGGGGCCTTGTACCACGGCTCGACAAGCGAGTAATAATCGGCGGGCAGACCAGAAAGACGTTGGGTGTTCTCGTAGAGGAGAGTTGCGTTAGACACTGTGTCAATGTTGTTTGCACGACCAACCCAACCGTTAGCGCCAACATTGCCGAGAGTGTAATTGGACCAGTCAGAGCGGACGGTAGTATTTTGGCCGGCAAAGAAAAGATACTTGACGGCGTGGGAGAAGCGGATATCGGTAGAGTTGTTCTGAGCAGTGTTAGTGGTGATTTTAAAGGTTTGGCGGGGAGCAGTCTGAACCTGTTCAATAAGAATATCGCGGGGAGCACAGCCCATACGTTTGCGCTCATCGTTGGAGACAATAGCATACTCGGCCCAGACATTGGCATTTGACATAACAGGAGCGGCAACAACATTAACCAAACTGGGAACAAACCCGACAGCGCCCCTTACAGTAGGGGAGGAATATGCAACAAGAAGGTGAGTCCAGTCGCGAAAGCTAAGAGATATTCTCATTTCATTGTAGGGAAGAGCAGCAGTGGGGAGAGCAACGCCGGTATCACGCGTGAAAAAGAAGGGAAGGGGGAGATTGATGGTAAATGCGGGCAGGGTATTTCCCAAACTGATAGTACCAGGAATTGCATGGGAACAATCATACTGACCAGGAGTATTACCAATCATATTGTTATAACCCGCCTGCTTAGATGCGGGGACGGTAAACGCCGCCCAAAAGTCTAGAAAGTAATTGTCAAAACGCTCGGCAATCAAATCGTTAAAGGTAACGGCGGCCTCGCGAATAAGATTGTGAGCAAAGTTGTGAGTCCATCTGATGGCGCAAGTATTGGAATCTGTGGAGGGCTTAGCAGTTACAGCACCCACATCAACACGGAGCCAAGCGCTCTTGAGATAATCACCAGCGCGGGAAATAGAAGCAGCCCAATCTTGACCGAAACCGGCCTGACCCATAGTCTTGGAAAGAATAGTGGGGCAGAGAGTAAACCACGTCGAAGTTTTGTGCGCCATAACGAAGTATGCGGTGGCTTCAGGACCGCCATACAGATATTTCTCGAGCTCATCAAAGGTAGCTAAATCGATAAAACCAGAGGTAATATTACCGGACTGCAATGACATTTATTAGAGTAGTTTTTTTATTTTTTTTATTTTTTTTTTAAAATGTAAATATGTTTAAAAGGAAAAAATACAGTTTTGTATTTTAAAATTAAAATATAGAGAGTGGAGTTTTAGACACAATTCTTGATAATCTGTGTAATCGAACGAACCACTTTCGTCATTTTCTTCTTCATCAACCGAAAGATAGTTTATATATTCATTATCATACAAATCTTCATACAAATCTTCATACAAATCTTCATTGCGCAATGTGAAATAATTAGTTTGTGATTTAAGAATTTCAAATGCCAATGATTTAATCGCACCTTCAAACATATGTGTGTCTTCATGAACGAGCATTTCGTAAACAGCCCACGATTTTAGACGCATCGATGTTGTTATAACACAGTCAGTTCCTGTAAAAAACCGAAAGTAATTATACAGATTGTGAAATAGTATTTCGATTGGAAGCATAATTTTATTTATTTTATTATTATTTATTATTTTTAGATTATATCATAAATGGCTGGTAGAAAAAATATTATACTAGATCTTGACCAAACATTGATATACTCAGAGCTAACTAAGGAACTAAAAATAAGTCCAAAGATGGACAAGTTTGTTGTTAAAAAATTGGACAAGGATTATATTACATTCGCCAGACCACATCTACAGGAGTTTTTAGATTATATTTTCAAGCATTACAATGTTGCGATTTGGACAGCGGCCAATAAGCCGTACGCAATATCGATAATCAATAAATTTATTCTCATCAAGCCCGGAAGGAAGTTAGACTTTGTTTTTTATTCCGACCATTGTTCTCTGTCAAAACGCCAGCATAGAGGATTAAAAGGTCTTAATATTTTATGGGATTATTTTAAAATTCGCGGATATAATGAGAACAATACGTTGATAATTGACGATAACAACGAGGTGAACAGCATACAGAAGAGAAACTGCTATCACATTCCAGAGTTTGATTACAACAAGCGGGGGAGTGAAAATGACACTGAGCTACTGACATTGATTAAGGTGCTTAAAAATGCGGGGACGTAATTATAATTATTATAATTAAGGTGAGTTTATTCGCGGTTTATGTTTGACATTTTCTTAGTGAATGATGAACGGTTAATTTTTTAACTACATTAATTATTTTCTTTATACACGACATTTGCCATTCCAGTCAGCTGCGTATTTGTACTAATAGCTTTACCATAATAGAAAAGTACCGGGTCATTTGGTGCAGAGCTTGTTTTTAATAAATTGACATTATCTAAATCAATTGTTGCATTATCTTGCGAACTTGTGTTAAAAGTTCCTAAAACATATCTGGTAATGTCTGTTCCATTGTATGGTTTCAAGACTGGATTCCATTCCCAATGGGGTAATGCTATCATATACTTGACATTATCTATTGTAGTATACGGTGTGTTGGTTGCGTCTATTTGCCAGTTTAAGGCATTAGACTTTGATGTTAATATGAGGTCTGTTGTTCCACCAAGATAGTTAATTCCTGGAGTTTGTGGAACTGCTACCCGAATTTTGAATCCGGTAGGAGCAACTACCGCAACTACTGCAGTTGCGGCGTGGGGCACTGCAGCGGAATGAGAAGTCTTTTTAGACATCATAACAACTACAATAATGATGATAATGACAGCTACACCGACAGCCCCCATAATCAACATTTTCTTGGTTTTGGGGTCGTGAATGTTGAACATTTATTAAACATTTTTTTTATTTTAATTTTATCTGTTATTAAGAGTTTGAGGTCCTTGGTACAACTTTGCATCCTCGGGTGTGGCTATTGGTGGATTAAACTCATTTTCGCGGTAAACTTTTACAGAATTAGAGGTAGGAAGTTTATAAACAGCGTTGGGCATTAAATATTGAGTGTAGTCGATTGCGATATTAGTGTATTGTGATGGGGCATTTCCGAGCGGTTTTGCAAACCCAATGCCATAATTCCATCTGTCGCCGGCCAATCCCCTATCTATGTCAGCGTTTGACATAGAAATGTTTTTATTATTAGGAAGACGAGAATAGCGTGTTGTTAATCGGTAATCTGGTCTGTTATTAAACTCTATTTCCATTTATATTGCTATTTTTTATCTTTTTATTCTATTATTTACGGGAGGTTTTCCTGCGAGGAGAAGATTTCCTACGACGAGATGTTTTCTTACGCGAAGAGGTTTTCCGACGACGAGATGTTTTCCTGCGAGGAGAGGATGCTATTTTGTGATGAGCAGGTTTCCATTTATACGTGCCGTTTTTATCTGATTGAGAGATCCACATATTGCCATCGTTTCCGACAAGCATTTTTCCCCGACACCCTGTCTCATTAGCTGGACGGGGAGGAGATGGTCTATTAACATACTTTTGGAGAGATGAAATAGAACAAACCATTTATTATAATATTATTTAATTTCGAATTATAAATATAATTAATACATAAAATAATAAGATGGATACCTGTTCATATTTCATCGACGGTGTTGCGCTTTTCGGCAGTTACCCCACCCAAATGTTTGTCGACCATCTTGAACAAGTATTGGGAATACACTATCTTGTAGACCTGACCGAAGAAGACGATAAACACATAATCAAGTACCAAGCTACCAACCGCATAAGCTATCCAATCAAAGACAAGGATGCTCCAGCTAATATTAAAACATTTTCAAGCTTTATTTTACAATTACTGGCCATTATAGAAGATAAAAAAAAAATATACATCCACTGTAGAGGCGGACACGGCAGATCAGGTCTAGTAGTGGCATGTTTATTAAAAATGTATTACAAACTTACAGTAGATAAAGCTCTTGACCTGACACACGAATGTCATCAAAACCGACAGGTTATGCGAGAAAAATGGCGAAGAATAGGTTCGCCACAAACCGATTCACAAAAGAAATTTGTCAAACAGTTGTTTATGCCTGTGTGCTACAACAACTACAACAAAGACAATAATTATATGAGTAATTTTTACACATCTGCGATGACTATTGAAATAAATACCCAAATGATTAGGTTTTTAAATGTTGAAAGTTGCTACCAAGCCTTTAAAAAAGAGGCGGATGACGAGTATGTGTCTGTTTTGGCAAATGAAATAAACCCCAAAATGGCTCGCAGAATCGGATACAAACAAGGAGACGCCACATGGGAACACAAACGAGTTGATGTGATGAAACACATCATTATTGAAAAATTCTTACAAAGTGCCGACCTCCGAAATAGACTGTTATCAACAGGTCTCGGAGAAATTATAAAAATATCAGAGCGCACATCGTTCTGGAATATACTCCATTATAATAGGACGGGGAGATTGTTGACCCAGATACGAAACGAATTATATTTGGTTGAAAAATAATTAACAATCTTAAGAAATTTTCAATTAAAAGTAATATCAACATAAAAAAATAAAAAAATATAATTAATAAATGTCAAATGTATCACTTACCGCAAATATCCTGACTAGTAAAGTGAACACCGGGAATGCTGAGAGATTGAGAACTCATCGTATTCAAGACTCCAGCGCGCAAATGTGTCCGGTGTGGAATGGACAGGATTTGGCTGGAAGACAGTCGCACGAATATGGGTTTTATACAAAGGTTGAGGGTTGTAACTCTGCAGAGGACCGCATTGCTGTAGAGAATAATCTGCGCCCCCAGTACACCAACTTTGTCACTTACAATGCTGAGGGAATTGCCGGCTATATCTATGATAAACCGCTTCCGGGAGATAATACTAATCTTCAGCGCAATCAAACTGCATATGCTGATAATGAACGCAGAAATACCAAGGGTCGCAACGGACAATTTGGTGTCGCCAGTCCGGCAGAGTCTCGGATGCCTTCATCGACCCAAGAAGAGCTGAGCGCTATGAGTGGCACACTTAGCGCCGATGCGGCTGCAGCTATGGCCCAACAACGTCGCAATGGTCAAAAAGCAACCATCGGATACAATTCCCAGCAACGTTTTGACCAATATGGCAATGGACCCGCTGGGAACGGAATGATATCACCAACCCAATATGGGTGGCCTCAAAATGTGAGTTATCAAGTCCCCGCAGCACGTGGGTCAAATTATGTCCCGCTTCGCAATATTAAAGTATCCCAATAAGTATTGGGACATTTCTTATAATTAATTATAAGATGTATTCACCACCATGGTTTAAATTCAATATCCAAATCTATATCATAAGTGTCAACAAATGATTTGATTTTAGAGATGAATGTTTTTATAAGGTTTATGTCGATATTAACTGCTCGACCTCTTTCAGACGCATTATAAAAGTGTTGGAGAACTTTTGCGTCCATTTCTTTAGCCAACGAAACACGGGTTTCTTTTGACATTTCTTTTTTTCGAATTGCCGTAAGTTGCCAAACCCCCCAAGCCGTAAATATGATTTCAATGACTGGGTTTGCCGTCTTTTTTTTAAACGCTAAAAGTACAATGATATCCTCGGATGACGGATAAGATTTTTGGCCAATAGGATGGGTATGATAGTTCATAAGATCATTAACTTCCTGAACACACCTTTGTCTCCCATCGATTTTTTCACCAAAATATACTAACGAAAACCTACACTCGGTTCCATCGCAGTAGATAGGACCACATACTTCGACATCGGTTTCGTAAACAAGTTTTTTTGAGATTTCCAACTGTTTTTGGGTAATGGGAATCATTTATAAACTAAATAAATAATATATAATAAATGGACATAACTACTTTAAAAAACGGCCCTTATCCGTTTTACTCACAAGGTCCTCAGGTGGGAACTGACATGGACATGTTTCCCTACCAGCGGTTTTACAGAGGCGTTCCCGAAAATCCAAATCCAATCATTCATTCAAGACAAGTGGGGTGGAGTCCTCGCCACGACAACTGCTTCAACAAACCCAAGGTTGTTGAAGCAAAAGGATATTATCCGAACCATTGTTTCCAGTCTGCCCCATCAACAGTGTACCCGTGCTATCCGGAGTATCTTCGAAAATATTCGGATAAGAAGGAGATGGACATTCAGTTGTTTAATAAAAATGTTATTGAATACAGGTAAAACAATTAAAAATTTAAAAATGTATTAAAGATTGGGGAACAATATAAATGGATTCCAGTGTATTTCTTGAAAGTATAAAACCGTCAGCCATTAATGCCCAAGACTATATCGCAATCACACTCGATAAGTTGCGGTGGGATATTTATGAGTTTTTAATTCGCCGAAAGTTTACCAACGAGTTTGAGGAGGACGAATACAACGAGGAGTTTGACATTACAAAATATTTGGCCATAATGGACTTTGACCATTTTGAAAGCGTTAAACACGACTTGGAGAAATCCGGATGGAAAACATTTCTCGCATATGGCCACACATGTATGTTTATATATTTGGGCGAGCAACCCGCAAGATGTCGACTATAAAAATTTATTTATATAAAATTTGTAAATTATTACAAATTTATATTAAGTTTATATTAAGTTTAATCAAGGTACTGCACCATAATATTGGGGGTAGCTTGTGTTGTGCCACCACCAGTGGCAGAGACAACAAAGAATGAATCTTGTGCGAGAGAAGTACTACATAAATACGGCAGAGGGTTCCACAAAGAAGCCCCCTGAAATTGTGCGACGCCTCCAGTAAATGCCGCACTGGCTCCAGAAATAGAAACAGTGTAGGTAACTGCTCCCGAAAAGCCACCGGACGGAGAACATAAGATTACGTTGGTAATTACGCTACCAGCGCCAATCGAGCCCTGAAGAACAGAAAAAGATGGATTGGTAGCACCCGTGTTTACAAAGGCGTTTGACGCGCCAGCGGGTGTGAATATATTGGCTCTTAACTGAAGACCTTCAACAAGATGTGTGAAATTTGTCGGAATATTGTAGGACATTTATTATATTTTTTTTTTTATTTTTTTTTTATCATTTCTATTAAAATTGTGATCGCTTTATTTTATAGTCGTCTATAATCCCACAGTTTGTACATATTATTTTTGTAAAATCACCGTGCGATATTACACAAAATTATTAATAACTATATTAATAAATATATTAATAAATGAGTTTTGATAATACAGGTATTGTTTTTTTACAAGACACAGATTTTAAAAATGAAACTCTTTCGGGAAAGCTTTCGGCCAAAAAAGTATTTGTGATGGTTCAGGGAAGCTTTTGTGGATACTGTACAACTGCAAAACCAGATTTTATCAAGGCAAAAAACCAGTCTAATGGTAGTGTGGTGTTTGCAACTATTTTAATCGACGGCGACAGCAGTGAAAAGTCGTTGGCAAAACAGCTGAGTAAAATAACCAAGACTGATATGGGGGGTGTCCCCGCATATCTATTATTCAATAATGGGAAGTTCATCAGTATTTATACTGGGGGTCGCGATGTTAAAAGCATTCTTCAGTTTATCAACAATAATTAAATTATATTTAATTTCTGCGCTGCTTTCCTTCTTTCGAATTGGTAATGTCCTTTCCCTCTGATAAATAGCAAACTCCGTCATTACAAATCATATCACCTACGAATTTCATAGATGATTCTTTCGGCTTGCCTATCGTATACTCTGGAATCTTCTTTTCTGTCTCCTGTTGTTTTACTCGGTCTTCGTAAAACTTGCTCTTCTTGTTTGCGCCCAGTTTTTCAGTGACATCGACGATAAACGCCACAATTTGATTTCCGTCAGCTTCACCATTGTACTTCATAAACGGTCGGCCATCAACATAATATATAATCAACGGAACAAACTCGATGGGTGAAATGGTTTGTTTAGACATCTGGACAATGGGCATATTGCTCTGGATGTTTGTGATTGCGAATGTACAGCCAGCAACATTTCCCGGAAGGCGTTTAAAAATATTAAGATATGGTTTGCAGTAATCGCACGTTGTTGCGTAGAACAAGATCACCGAGTACCCACGGATGTTATTATACAATAAATTGCCTTTTTGACCTTTACCCAAACTAAAATCATTGGTTGTTAAATTCAAAAGTCCGCTCATTTATTAAAAAAATTATATTTTAAGTCTACATATGAAATTAATAGTTTTAAAAAACTTTTTAAAACTATTAATAAAAGTTTTATTAATAGTTTTTTAAAGAATATTACTATAATAAATATGGATGAAACAAAAAAATTTTTAGACCCACAGACATTGAAAATAACAAATTATGTGAGCAGTAATACAGACGAGATGTTCTTTACAAATACAGAGCTTGGATATATGCTTGGTCTTAATACCGGATTCATCGAGTATGTAACATCATCGTTTTTTACAGATCTGACAGCTCAGGGGGACTATGAGATGGTTTATATGAAACATCTGTATAAACACGAGGCTAGTGCCGTTCTCCAAATCGCCGAAGCACAGCTGAAAAAGCTGAAGCCCATTTTCCTAAATAAACTAAAGGGCAAGCATATAGTTTTTTCCGACGCAAATCCATTTCTTGCTGATGAAAATATTTATGGTAAGCTTATTATGAAAATAGTAAATGAGGGCAATATTCCATACATTGACCACGATGCTGCTGTATACGACATATATATCGCGGGAACGGCGCTTCAACAGTTGTATTTGACGCATATAGGCGTGGCGATTAGTGAATATTTAAATAATCCGCGATTTAGTAGATGTTATACATACTATGATGTTTATGCTGCAGTGATGATGACCGACCCATCACTCAGACCCGAGTTTATTGCCAAAACCGTATTTATTGACCGCTACAACAAAGGGCAGTTCCCATGGATAAAAAGAGAATTTGAGCGTGCCGACAATATAGGGTTTTTACACCGAATTTTTAATTTGGTTGAACCAGAATTACAGCATCGATATCTAAAACATTATTTGATTACCAAATTCAAGGGGTTTGTTCAAGAGGTTGTCGATAAATGTCCCAAGGAATTAATAAGTGTATACACGGCAGAGATGGATAGAATGTTTGCGTCGGCCGGAGATGAGCTATTTATGCTTGCCAAAAGATACAATGACATAAAAGAAGGCAAAGTCAGTGATATTGATGTATTGATTAAAGATATTGTCAAAATCGATTTTGTTCCGATGACTGTTGTTATAGACAACAAAATCCCTGTTATTGTTGTTAACCGGTACAGTACAGAATACCCATTTTTGGCGTTTGATTCGCGACTGACAAATATAGGCACACTTGCGTATATAAATATGATTAATAATTTGGGATTTGTAGCCGTCAGCATTGACTATATTAACTTGATTAACGAGTATAATCTGGCAGTAAAGGGATATATGAGAAATAAATATGCGAATACTATTTTGGCGCTTGCTAAACTGATGGTGAATGATCCGGCGCTCAATCACAAGAAGATTATTTTCAACGACCCAGCACCGTTTTTTGGAAACACATACAACTTTGTTGGAAAGGCCATAGAGTGTAGTTTTGTCGAAAATGAATTATTAGTGAATTACAGGCCACAGTCGCCAGAGTATAACCCGAATTCGGAGTATAATGCGGCTTCCGATTATAATCCGCAATCTCCTCGATACGACCCGAATTCCCCTTTGGCATCACGTGCTCCATCACCAGAACTTGCACCAGAACCCGTATTAGCAGAACCCGTATTAGCAGAAAAGTCAATTCTTTTAAGAATGGGACAGGGCGCATATTTTGAATATTCTGAAAATGCGGTTCAGCTTGAGCGGTGGGGAGATTTTTCGATTACGCCAGATCCCGCTATTGATTTTTCAATTAGTTCGTGGGTTGAAGATAGGTTTACAGAGTTTTTTAGATTTTACATCTATTTATACAATGAGTTTATAGCTCCGTCGACATTTGACCTTGAAGTTTTTTATAGAGACGTGTACAGTTGTTGTATAAACAGTTTTGCCGATAAAGCCGAGGTTGATAAGTTGACGGAAATGTTCCACCCAAATAACAGCATTTCTAAACTATTTGTATCGTTGATTGTCAGCAATCTCGTTGTTGTTGGAGATCTTATAAGTCCCGAGAGTGTTTCTAAATTTACCGACTACAAAAATAAAGGTCGGCAACAGTTAATAAATGATGATAATATATTTACGAAATACACAGTGGCCCGCGATAAAATGGTTAAGAAATTAACACCATATTTTGAAAGGCCAGCCGACAGATTGAAAACAGCGCATTTTATACTTGGGGTTGTCCGCCTTGGCATCAATTTGGCAGAATATCCATTTAATGACAAACAGGTTGTCCGAACCAACTTTTTTTATAAGGCTAAATAAATTATTTAAGTGATTTTAAATAATTATAAATATTGTAATAAATGAACAAGTCGTCCTTCAGAGATCTAATTAACCCGCCCTGTAAGCAGTTTACCCAGAGGCCTGTAAGTAAAGACTACTTTCATAATGAAACCTACACCCAATTAAAACAGTGTCGGGACGGGCTAAACGGTAAAGAGTTTGTACCCAACCGTGTATTTCTTAACAACACTGAACCTTCGTTAGACGTGTTAAACACAAATAATATGTGTAAGGTGAATTTTACATGTAAAAATACACCAACCCATACATATCTCAACGAGTTGGGCATCGACCAAAGTCCATATTTTAAACCCACTCCAGAGGGAAAGTACACAAGTGTTAGAGCCGACAGTAGATTGATTGACGAGCGCCACAACTACAATATGCAGCTCAACGAAAAACCATCGCAGGTTATATATGATGACTTGAACGACAACATTTCTGGAAATCCCGCACTTAAAAACTACGGAAAAAATTACACCGATTATGCCAGCATCAACGCAGGACAAATTAGATATTATATTGATAAAGACTTGGCCGAGCCGTTTTTCAATCCTGTGTATGCAATGAAATCAAAGAGTGTTGGTATAGCGTATAAAGACCCAATGGACAATCAAGTGCCTATTTACAACAAAGAGTATTCGACAGAAACCATTCCCGACGGGCTGTCATTTATAAACGATACTACCAAGTTTAGAGACGATATTATTTCACGACAACAACGAGTTCATAACAGTCAGAAATATGAACTCACGTATGGCAAATATTAATATTGATTAATCCACTATTAAATATTAATTAAACCAAAATGGACACGAAGGATTATTCCATCAAGGATTTCTCACAGTATGTTCCATATACCAAGACATTCATCATCGGAACTAATTTACACATCAAGAAGAAGTACATTTTCGTTAATAAGATTTTACCAATCACGCCTTACATAGTTGAAAAAAAGAAGCGTGGGCGGAAGAAGAACAACGCCGAACAAGCTCCTGTAAATGATATAAAATCCGGCTCGATTATCCGAGTTCAAAGTGGAAACGTCTACCAAGGAGCTGTTCTTAAGAAAGAAAAGGAAAAACGGGACAGACAGACAATACAATATTTCAGAAACTCTATCAACTGTGTAATGTATTGTATCGACAAGCTCATAACATTCAAAATATCCGACAAGGGAACATTCCAGCTTACAGGGTGTACAACACAAAAGCACGCCGAGATGTGTGTGTTGTACATATGGAGTTATATAAAAAACAACCACAACACATATTCGTTTGTGTCGGGCACTCATCTGACAATGATTATTGAGCCAGTTATGAACAACATCTCATTTGCTATCGACTTTGGAATCAATCGGAAAAAACTTGATTCATATATTAACCAACACACACCATACATTAGTATTTACGAAGAAGATTTTGGATATGCTGGTGTCAATATTAAATTTCCCATTAATTTCGACAAGGACATTCGCATTTCAAGCAACGAATACTTTTTCGGAAAAGATAAACACGTTATCCGTAAAACTATTTCATACAGAAAATACTGCAACGACAAGCCAAAGAAGAAAGAAGATTGTGATAGATTAATTTCGTTTATGGTGTTCAGAAGCGGAAGAGTTCTGATGTCGGGACCACATCCATCGTTTATGAAAGACCCATATCGCGATTTTCTAACTTTAGTACATAAAATCCGCAAACACATTGAGGAAAACTAAAATTAATTGTAAATATTTACAATTAAGTTAATGAACTATTTAATAAACTATTTAATAAACTATTTAATAAAAATTAAACGCCATTGACTTTTTACGGTATGCGCTATAGAAAAAAATGGCGGCGATGAGTATTGTCATTCCAATCACGGCCATATGTAAATTAGTGCACGCGTATACATTTCCATCATAAGCCGCATTGTCTGTTTTACATTTAATGGTATTTGTTGCAACAACCGTTACTGGCTTGGTGGAGATGGTGGGAATTGGCGCGGGCGACTGAGCAACATACAATGTAGTTGCTGATATAAATGTTTGGACGTCGGGTATGACATCCTTGTTGATTAAATAAAAATCGGCCAAAGCCATTCCAATACTAGATACTAAAACATCGCCTTGGTCTTTTTCGGAAAGGCTACTCATTTGGCTCATTTGTTGGGGAGTTCCAGTTGATACTAAAGTCGAGATAATATTATCTCCGACAACTTTATATAAAGTTGTCGGGTCTTTCAAGTGGTTTTGCGGAATGTTCGCAAACCCATTTATTATGTCTGCAGTTATTTGATACGAAAGAATAGTAGTAGTATAATTACTACCGCCGGTGGCCATTTATAATAAATTTATTATAAATTTTTAAATTACTCAATAAATTTATTTATTGAGTTAATACTTAAATTTTAGATTTTTTCTACAACATCTCCAGTAAAAATCTTATTAATCGTTTCGTCTGACAATGATAGAAGCTTTTTAATATCAAGTCGCAAATCTACAGCTCCAGTTCCAATCGGGGCCATTCGGGCGCAAATAATACTCGTGCTGACACTGTCTGTTGTTTCAGTCTCGCCCCGTGTAGCAGAATTGATTAGGTTGTCGAGCGGTTCTTCAAAAGTTGATTTTGATAATGCTCCGGAGCCCTCGGTTCGATTTGTGTATCGGGAAATAGACACCACCTTTCCACTGTATGTTATCTTATCTGCGAGTAGTTTGTAATGTGCTGGGTTAATTCCGCTGACAACAGTGGCGAGTTCTTCAACAAGAAATTGCCTGAGTGCTTCAACGCCCAAGGTGTTGTAAATCTCCCAAATATTATTTGTCATGGTATTAACACTGTCGACACCGTCCATAGCCAGTATTTCTGCGAAATTCGAGCCCTCTGTTTCGATATGCCACTCGTCTTTCTCGTTAATATAAAAGATGTTGCTTATTTTTTTCACACCACAGATGAGAATTTCCTGTAGCGTGGGGATGGCAACAAACTCCATAAAAACCTCTACACTGTTGTCAAGTGTTAGAAACGGAACGTTCTTATCAGCTTGGATGCTATCAGTGTTCAAAAATATATCAATCTGTCCAAGACTTTCTGGAGAAAACACACATACAATATCGTCGTGCGTCTCTTCAATCCTTTTACAAATATATTCAAGTGTTATCCCATACTCGTAAGTGTATTTTTTATTTATGAGTATGCTTATACAGTGTTCGTAGTTTCGGAATTGGTCGCCGTAAACTTTTTCAAACGAATTATACCAAGGCTCGTCGACTTTATTGATACAAACCTTGATTTTAGACCCGTGTCCGCGGACGTCTTCTTTACAAATGAGCTTTTTGAGGTTAAATTCGACCAGTCTGTATTTTATGGTATCACGTAAAGCCTTGAATGACTTATTGTTGGCTGTGAACTTGACGAGACAGGTATTGCCTTTTGGATCGCCAACTGTCTCGATAATTTCTTTGAATCGGGGCACGCCAGACACAACGCTTTTCTCGGCGAGGCCAGCTTTGTGAAAGGAGTTGAGCGTGCTTTGCGTCTGAGACTGTCCAAAACTCTGGGCAAGAATAACGCCTACACTCTCACCAGATTGAATTTTGGTTGTTTCAAAAGATAATTCAATCTGCTTCTTCAACTTTGGTAAAATCTCCGGATACACAAGCTGTTGTGTTAGCTTGCTTCTAATTTTCTGTTGAAATGTTTGACACACGTTGAGCGCAATGTCGGTCGGAATTCCTTTTTGTGGAGTGATGACAGACAGAATATCGAGAATTTCAGTTTCTTTGAGCAGCCGTTTAGTTTTTGACATTTGAATTTAGTATTTTCTAATACTAAATTAATCATTATTAAGAAAACTTATTAAGAAATTAAACATTCCTAGATGGATGTGAATACTGTAATAAGTTATTATTATTTTTCATTTTCAATGGAAAAATACTTTGGTTCACAACAACATAATCGTCGCATAAAAGTCTAAAGAGAACAGTGTTCTGTGTACGAATGGCATAACACAAAAGCTCTATTTCTATTGATGGACAATATGTGTCTATAATTAACAAGGTGTTTTTTATATTTTGGTGTGTTGCTATTGATAAAGCATCAGTAAATAACTCTAATTGAACACTTTCTCCCAACTGTCGTAATTCATCTCTACAGTTAACCATTTCTGAATAATTAAAATTTTTTATAGCATCTCTAATATTCATTTATTAATTGCCGTAAATCTTTAAACGTTTTCACATTTTTCAATGATATTAATTATTCTTCCCGACGGATTGGTTTTATCGACAATGCCCCACTTTGGCATCCAATGCTCGGAAATAGGGCTGTAGTTAAGCCGGCCATACTTGAGCATATATAAATATTTATAATATTGGGCTTCCTTACTAACTTCGTCATTAAGAAAACTAAGTTCTAGTGTCTCAACATATTCTTGAATATAGCTATACCACGGTTTTTCCATGGACGATACTCCATCGCTAAATCCGTCTTTGCGCCGCCACAATACTTCTTGTGGTAGTTCACCCGAAAAAGCCTCACGCAGAAGTTGTTTTTCAATCATCTTTGGCCGTTTATCTTCGCCAGTCAATTTAAACATACAATAGTTTATAACATTTACATCGGCAAACGGAACTCGCAATTCAAGTCCGTGGGAAGAAATGCATCTGTCGGCGCGCAAGGCATCATACTTGTACACATTTTTTACCAACCGTCTACTTTCATCGCCAGCCTCGATGTCTGATGGGGCGTGGTGGAAGTATAGATAGCCACACAGCAACTCGTCAGACAATTCCCCCGAAAAAATAACCTTGGCATCGGTCGTGTCTTTAATCCACTTTCCCAAAAGATACATTGGAATACTGGCGCGGACAGTAGTGATATCATACGATTCGAGAGCGTGTATGACTTCTGGAATTGCCTTAATACCCTCCTCTGGGCGAAAAACAACACTGTTGTGGTTTGTCCCAAGAAACGTTGCTACCTTTTGTGCATATTCTAAATCGATTGCCCCCTTCATACCTATGGAATATGTATTGACATTCTTAGCTCCCAACAGCTGGGTTAAAATTAAAGCTACAATGCTACTGTCCAGACCGCCAGACAGTAGACACACAATAGGGCGTTCACTTTCGAGGCGTAGTTTTACAGAATTGACAAGAAGCTGTTTTAATGTTGTTGACGGGTTGTTTAAGACACCTTGTTGTACACAAGGAATACGGTTATAATAAGCTTGGGAAAAACCATAGTAAGTTTCAACACAATATGATTTGGGATTTTTTCTGTCAAATGTCATAACTGTTGAGGGAAGTACATGTTGAACAGTAAATCCGTCGGCGAAAGCCTTTACCTCAGATGAAATAGCAAGCTGACCATCTTTAAATCCATAAAATAATGGTCTGATACCAACTCGATCTCGACAAGCAATAATTTTATCTTTGGTGACAAGAACAAAGGCGAAATCACCGTTAATTAAACTAGCTATATAGGTCATTTCCATTCCACATTCATACGCGCGGAGAATACACTCACAGTCGCTTTTTGTTGTACACGCAAGAGTAAGGTTGCAGGACGACTTTATAGTTTTGTGGTTAAATATTTCAGCGTTTGCGACCAATACATTATTTCCGCTGACAAAGGGTTGTTCACCACCTTCGAGGTCGATGATGGGAAGACGTGTAAATCCGATAAAAATATTTTCATTGTCAACGATATAACGCGATGATTCTGGCCCCCGATTTTTAAGCGTAGATAGAGATTTCATACACTGAGAAACCTCGTCAGAGCTCGCTATAGTTTTAATAAATATTCCACACATTTAGAATTATTTTAATTATATAAATCATAAATAAATGGAAACAGAACTTCTATCTATTAAATTGGGCGGAATATTTATAATAACAATAGTCTTGGCTATGATTTTTGCCGTTTTGTACTATCATATTTCTAAGCTGACAGTTATTGACGCTATATACAAGTCATTTTCTATTCAAACTATTGGGGGTAATCAACTAGAGCCCAAAAATGATACCGAGAAAGCTATAATATGTGTTCAACACTTTTTAGCATTTATGATTATTTCTGGTCTGATTGTTGTATCAATTAAAATTCCAAAAACTATAGAAAATAAATAAAAACTTGTATAATAAAATGGCAACAACAAACCCAAATAATTATGCCAACAGTATGTACAACAGTGGCTCCCCGCAGGTTAACTACGTCGATTTATCTCACTCGACGAGCAGACCGAGTGCCCCCATAAGTGTATTAAATCCGAATGACCGCACATATAAACAGTTTGCGGACGGATTTAACAAGAATATGCTGAACCCGCATCAGAATGATCCCACGATGGTGCCTCGCGCATACTACACTATCGACAAGGCATATGGACCTCCCCCCCTTAAAACCCAGACCACCAGAAGTTGCTCGGGCGGTTTTTAAATTAATAATTGTTATTGTAAATTTTACAATAAATCCATTTTAAAACCTGTTTTTTTATGTAAATGAATGAAAGTGAAAATCTGTCGGAAAATGATATCACTCAATCGGAATTTGACACATTAGTATTATCTGGCGGGGCTATTAAAGGTATTATGTTGCTCGGTGGAATACAATATCTGTATGATAAGCATCTGTATCAAAACATTACAACATTTGTTGGCACGTCAATAGGTTCCGTAATTTCATATTTGTTGATTATAGGATATACGCCTGTAGAAATTATGGTATATCTTTGTACACACAATGAGCTTCTGGAAAAAATGAGTAGGTTCAACATCTTAAACATAACTCACGGTGAACCCGCGATATCTTTTTCGCACATTTCTGATGAGCTGGAAAAAATGACGATAGAAAAAATAGGTTGTATTATGACTATGTCTGAATTATACACACGGTTTAAAAAAGTGTTGGTGTGTTGCACATATAATGTCACCAAGTCAAAAGTTGAATACGTCTCTCACGAGACATTTCCAAATATTCCGTGCCTGACAGCTGTGAAAATGTCGTCTAATCTACCGTTTATTTTTGACAATTTTAAATATGGGGACAGTTTCTATATTGATGGGGCGTTGACTAATAATTTTCCAATTGATATTGGGGAAAAATATGGAAAGAAGGTCATAGGATTGTGTATTTCATACGACCTTTCTATCAAGAACAGTCCCAAGACTGACTTTTTAGACTATGTATATAAGCTCTTATATGTTCCTATTCAACAATCCACTGAATATCGAATTTCGACCAAAAAACAATCTACATGTGTCATCAACATCAATCCAGCAAATTTAGAATTTTTTAACTTTAATATAAACCACAGATTAAAATTTGAAATGTTCAGTGAAGGATACAATGAAGTAAAGGTTTTCTACGAAGATGGAATTTAAAAAAATTAATATTTTAAAAAAAACTTAAAATATATAATAAATGCCCACAGTTCTTCAACTAAAACAAGAATGTAGGAAAAATGGTGTTTCCGGCTACTCGACAATGAAAAAAGCCGAGTTGGTGAAAGCGTGTAGTTCTCCTTTTCAGCGCAGATGCTCTGACGAACTTGTTTCGTCGTGCCGTAAAAAAAAGCGTGTGTGTTCTAAAAATGTATCAAGAACGAGATGTCATCTTCCGGGTCGCAAGACTCCCAGTATGAGAAAAAAGAGTTCTCGTCGCAAATCTACTAAACGTAGTTCGAGTAAACGTCGCAAATCTGTTAGCGTATTGCCGCAGTTTACAGGTCCAAGAATTCCCCCCAGAATTCCCCAGTACACTGCTCCAACAGCTGTTAAGAAACAGCTTGCACTAATGGGTCCCCAACTTGCATTGCCGCCAATTATTTCTACTCTTCCCAAAGAAGATGTCGGGCTTGTTAAAGCGGCCATTAATATCGCAACAGCATCGGGTATCCCATCCCCGACTATTGCCACAGAAGTGACTACAGTTAGAGACGAGAACACAGCTGTTGAAGCTGTTGTTGAGTTGGCCGAAAAATCAGCAGACGCTGTCACATCCAAACCGAATGTTTCTCCCGAAGTTATTGAAAAAATTGAACAGGCTGAAGCTGTATTGGACGCAGCAAAAGCAACTGGTTTTGCTGCAGGCGTAAAAAATGCCGCGTGGGATCTTTTGGGTGCTGTTGGCCGTGGATTGGGGGCTGTTGGAAGTGGAATAGGAACTGTTGTGGATACTATTACAGGAACTCCCGGTGATGACGAAGCCTTTTATGATGCCCAGTTAGATGATGGAATGCACTTTAATTTTAGGGGGCGCAAGTCTGCTCGCCGTTCCAAGCGCAAGTCTGCTCGCCTTTCCAAGCGCAAGTCTGCTCGCCGCTCAAAACGCAAGTCTGCTCGCCGTTCCAAGCGCAAGTCTGCTCGCCGTTCCAAGCGCAAGTCTGCTCGCCGTTCCAAGCGCAAGTCTGCTCGCCGTTCCAAGCGCAAGTCTGCTCGCCGATCAGGTCGCCAGTCTCGTACTAGAAAGTAAATAGTAATTAGATATAAGAACTTTATATCTAACAATAATCTTATACTAATAAATGAATGGTAAAAGTGTAATTTTTATGATTATTGTTTCGGCGATAAGTCTTGTTATAACCGTTGCCGCGTATTATGGGTACACACGATATCTAACATTAAAATTTGATAATAACACAGTCAAGTATGCCAACGAATATCTCAAACTTTCCCGAGGAGGTGTTAAATCAAAAATCATAGTTAGTTTGTATTCATCAGATGAAACTTATTCACCATCCTTGAAAACAACAATCAATAGTCTCCTTGACCAGACATTCAGACCAGACCAAATTATAATAAACGTTCCACCCACATCTAGTCTAAAATTAGATGAAGTTCTAACCAAAAATGAGATTGTTGTGGTATATAAAATGTCGAAAGACTATGGCGATATTGGAAATCTTATATCGCCCCTTCTCCGCGAAAAAGACGCCAACACGCTTCTTATCCTCGCAAACGAAAACGTTGTCTATGGGCTTGAATTTATCGAAAAAATGATAGCCACAAGTGTAGAAAACCCCGACTGTATTATTTATAATCGAGGATATAATGCCAAGCAATTTACATCTAATAATTCAATAAGTGACAACGAGAAGACAAATGATATCATAGACGCAGATTATGGCGTGTTGGTCAAACCCAAGTTTTTCGACGCAACCATTCTAACAGAGGACCGTTTTAAAAGTCTAACTGTGTTGTTGAGCGTTTATAATAATAATAATAAAATATGTGTAAAAAAGATGCACTATTCTGAATTATTTTCCAATAATAAAAGAAATCCAGAAAATATTCTTAAAGAAATCCTTATTAACTCTGTATACTTGCCGTCATTTATATGAAATCTTCTTACTTGTAATTAATTACAAGTTCATAGCAATATTACTCAACTCATCAGCCCGCTTATTGAGAGATCGAAGGATGTGTTTTGCCGAAAAAACCTTTCCGAACGCTTTTGCCTGTGTGTAAAACGATTGAAGTCTGGGCTCTCTGACTTTCCAGAACCCAAGAAACTGTTGGATGACCAAGTTTGAATCGGCAAACACTTGTACTTCAGACATAGGAATGTTATTATCAACGCACAGTTGAAGGCCCATCACAAGAGCCTTCCATTCGCTTTCATTATTGGTCGACAACTCGGCAAACCGTTCGGCTTTATGATACAATTCACCACCATTAACATCATATATAACAGCTCCACCACCGCAGATGCCATCTTTTTTCCCAGAATTGTTTCCTCGACAACCACCATCTGTATAGAGTTTGTACATCTTTTAAGAATAGATTTAACTACAAAAAATCAAAATTAATATTAAGTCTTAATTAATTAAGACTTATTGTGAAACCTTATCGTGAAACACTACCAAATATATCTATGGGCAACATCCAAAGCATTATGTAATTGCCTGACATGGCAAGGAAAAACAGGGTCATACTTTCCCCCCACTCGGAAATCATTAAGCGCAACCGTCTCGGAAAGAATATCTCCCTTTTGACACTCAAGCGTGTCAATTGGTTCTGGAAGAGTATCAATGGTCGGAACAATCAGCAAAACGGTAAACGCCTCGCTGTCCCGCTTAAATCCATACTTTCCAGTCCCGTTTGTTTCCCAATTTGTTTGACTGTATTCCCAGTATCGAATATCTCGTCCGGGCTCACAGTCCTTGGCGAGCATATATGCTTTAATCTGGCCACCGAATTCAAGACCACCTTCTTCGTAAACTGCCCTAAGAGCTTCTGAAGCATCTTGCGTTGATATTTCAAGATATGGTTTGTCTCCGGCAAGAAATGATACGTACAAGTTGTTGATTTGATTCTTCTTTTCTGCTAGAAGATGTTCGCCAAACAGAATATAGCCGGCCTTGTTTTGAATTTTGACTGAATAACTGTCGGTAAAACGAGTTCCGGAGAACTCGACACCCACTGGCGGATTCGAAGCACGACGGCCAAGAACTACTTTAAAATTACCATCAGGTGTCTGACACAACGGAATGGTGTCGATGGCCTCTTGTGGTGATGGATCCATTGTTTTGTATACAGTAAGGGAGAATGATGGGTCAGCCACCGACTTCAGAAGACATTTAATGTGTGTCGACGTGATGGTGGCATCTGTAGTATCACAATACAGTCCGCCAAGCCAGTGGATGATTTCGGTTGACGAGTATGAAAGCGTATTATCGACCGGATTTTTGGTTTTCTGTTTCATAAACCAATAAAAGTCGGAAAATGGGATAAAATTGTCGGCAAGGGCTTGTAGTTGGTTGCACAACTGGTTTTCTGTTGGCAATGGTCGTTCAAAAACGAACATCGGGGTTACGCGGTCACTGATTGTTCCAGCCTTTGTCTTTTCACTTGGAAACAACGAAATGTATTCGCCGTCAAATGAACGGAAAGCGAAATATCCGAGATTTTTCAGAATGAAGTTTTCCATTTCGAGAGAGTTGAGATTTATATTTATAGTGTATAAAATAAATCAGTTTTATAAGGATAAAGCGAATATAATAAATGTCAACCAATATTTCTGATTTATTGGTACACAATGAATCAAATGCCGAGTGTCAGAAAATCAACATTACACCAGAAAACTGTAGTACATATATTCTTGATTTCACCATCTCCCAAAACCATAGAATACAATCACTACTCTTATACAGCAAGAAAATAGACGAAGAGTGTTTGTCGGAAACGTTTAGCCGTATCATGTCGATGTTCTCTATCAGCAATTCGTTTGTTATAAAAGAATATATAGAAGCCATATGTAATAACCCAAACTTTTTATTGGACTTGCGCTGCGAACTCTCTAAGAATTTCAGTATGTGTTATTCGGAAGAAATCTCGGAAGAAATCTCGGAAGAAATCTCGGAAGAAATCTCGGAAGAAATCTCGGAAGAAATCTCGGAAGAAATCTCGGAAGAAATCTCTTCGAATGTAAAAAAATCTCTGGATAATTCTATAGAAAAAAATATTATAAAAAATTCTCTAGAAATCTCCGAAGAGAAATCTCTAGAAATCTCCGAAGATAATGAGAAAGACAGAGAGTTTTTCACACCTCTTTATAACGTTTGTCGGGAGTTGGTTGTTGACGGTGAAAATGTCGTCAACACATCGAAAAAAGTAGACTTGTATGTTTTGCTGATGTACAGCAAAACATACAAGGAATTTGGCGGAGAGTTTTTCAACAAGTTTATAAACAATGAAAAACTTAATTCTCTGTTCAGATACAAAACGGTGATGTCGTTGAAAACTCTGTTTAATATGCGGAAGATGTCGACATCATCTAAGAAAATCCATCAACAACTCGCCCTTAATCTTGTGTATTTTGAGACATCGGCTCTCCTCTCATTTCTCTCTAACGAAAATAACGGTGTCAATGAACGGATTTTGGCGGCCCAGTATTTACTAACACAAAACAATAATAATAACACATGTATTCAAACAATGGTTAGCATATGCGACAGTGAGATCCACGATTATAAATCTCGCGCCGATGCCGTTGATATTATTCTCAAATACGGAAATGACGAGGATAAACTTACTGGCAAAACACTGTTAAATAAACTCATACTTGTTGGAAACGACAATAAGAAGCCTTTGAACATCTACCAAAACCCACAAAACGCCCACAGCGAGACAATCGAAGCAAGTGCAAATAAAATCTTGGAAACCATCATCATTATTCCCTTGGTAAAAATCGAAAATAAAGAGATTGACTACGCGTTTGTTAGAAGGGAATTATGTCTTAAAAACGAGAAAGAAGTCGCAATGACACTAGACCGAATTGATTTGGATACAGCTCTTTACACAACCTTTAATACATCTTTGAAATCGGCATTGGTATTTATGTATTCGTTTATTTTAACCCAAGAAAGTGGCTTGGTGGAAATATTGACCCACAGACTTGTAGAGGAATTGTCGGAAAGCAGTGGTCTGTGTTCAACGGGAATATTCGAACGGATTATGAACTGTGTTTCTGGCTTCGTCGGCGATTTGAAGATAACCATCTCGTTTGAAGAACAAATCCACGGAAATCTGACTGGACGATTAAACGCTCGCATCAGAAATATTGTTGGTGGTGAGTGTTTACACGCTACCGTTGAAAAGTTCTGTAATTGTAATGAAACCGTATGTGTGTACTCCTATCATAAAAAGTTTTTAGAACATCGTCTAAAACGCTTGAAGGAAACTGCTTGCGGCGATTGCTATTATTGCAACGGAGAGAAATGCTCGCATATCTGTAAAAATACTGAAGATTGTACTACTGAGTTTATGAGTCTTATTCTTGAAGAAATGATAATTTCGACAAATGAATACGAGAAACGACGCAACTTTTTAAAATTCTTCCGCTATGTTCTTCCATATATCATTGAGGAATTGAAAGATGAATTCAAGGCTTATATTGACGACGCGACATTTGACTTGTATATGCGCAGGGCAATTCTCGCTTATGAAGGTGAAAATTAAAAAAAAACTATAATAAATGTCTTATGATTTTGCTGCAGTAGGTGCCACCACCTGTTATGTTGCTGGACCCGGGACATACCCTGTAAGTGGAATTATGCCAGTTGTTCCGGCAACTGCGGTTATTGGTGGAACTACTTATAATGTTGTGGGATTTGCTGATACTTGTTTATCTGGCGCAACTTATACTGGAGATTTAGGTGTTGTGTTAGCCTCCGTTCTTGACCAAATTACTTATATAGGGGATTATGCGTTTCAAAACGCACAGTTTACTGAAGCGTTTCCTAGCTTGCCGAATTTAACTAATATAGGGACTAATGCGTTTAATAACGCAGGGTTTACTGAAGCGTTTCCTAGCTTGCCGAATTTAACTTATATAGGGGATTATGCGTTTCAAAACGCACAGTTTACTGGAGAGTTTCCTAGCTTGCCGAATTTAACTAATATAGGGATTAGAGCGTTTCAAAACGCACAGTTTACTGGAGCGTTTCCTAACTTGCCGAATTTAACTAATATAGGGGCTAATGCGTTTTATAGCGCACAGTTTAGTGGAGCGTTTCCTAACTTGCCGAATTTAACTAATATAGGGGCTAGTGCGTTTTTTAGCGCAACAGAGTTTACTGAAGCGTTTCCTAGCTTGCCGAATTTAACTAATATAGGGACTAATGCGTTTTATAGCGCACAGTTTAGTGGAGCGTTTCCTAACTTGCCGAATTTAACTAATATAGGGGCTAGTGCGTTTCAAAGCGCAACAGGGTTTAGTGGAGCGTTTCCTAACTTGCCGAATTTAACTAATATAGGGGCTAGTGCGTTTTTTAGCGCAACAGGGTTTACTGAAGCGTTTCCTAGCTTGCCGAATTTAACTAATATAGGGGCTAGTGCGTTTTTTAGCGCAACAGGGTTTACTGAAGCGTTTCCTAGCTTGCCGAATTTAACTAATATAGGGGCTAGTGCGTTTTTTAGCGCAACAGAGTTTACTGGAGCGTTTCCTAGCTTGCCGAATTTAACTAATATAGGGGCTAGTGCGTTTTTTAGCGCAACAGGGTTTACTGAAGCGTTTCCTAGCTTGCCGAATTTAACTAATATAGGGGCTAGTGCGTTAAAATTTAATAATATAACACCAATAAAATTAACTTCATCAATGGCGGATGGAGGAACTCTTGGTGAGTGCCCTGGAACAACTAGTGATAATCCTATAGAATTAGATAATTCAATCATTACAATGACATTAACTTGTGGTGGTGGAAATATTACCAAGTGGCTTTCAACATCGGTAGGTGCCACATTAACAAATAAAGCCACGACAAGTGCTACATTAAGTGTCTTGCCAGGAGCAGGCCCATTTAATATCAGATTTGCTGATAGCGGTGTAATGTGTTTTGATTCACAACAAACGGTCCCAGTGCCCCCCACAATAGGAAAGGCAACTGCCGGAAATGAGCAGGCTACTGTACAATGGACTATACCAAGTAGTGATGGCGGATATCCTATTCAAACATATACTATTACGTCAACCCCAGACAACATTACTACTACAGTAGATGGTCCTGCTACATCTGGCACAATTACAGGCTTAACAAATGGAACTGCATACACCTTTACAGTGTATGCATCAAATTCGGTTGGTGATAGTGATTCTTCAACATCATCAAATTCAATTACTCCAACCAACCTGTCTTATGATTTTGCTGCAGTAGGTGCCACCACCTGTTATGTTGCTGGACCCGGGACATACCCTGTAAGTGGAATTATGCCAGTTGTTCCGGCAACTGCGGTTATTGGTGGAACTACTTATAATGTTGTGGGATTTGCTGATACTTGTTTATCTGGCGCAACTTATACTGGAGATTTAGGTGTTGTGTTAGCCTCCGTTCTTGACCAAATTACTTATATAGGGGATTATGCGTTTCAAAACGCACAGTTTACTGGAGAGTTTCCTAGCTTGCCGAATTTAACTAATATAGGGATTAGAGCGTTTCAAAACGCACAGTTTACTGAAGCGTTTCCTAGCTTGCCGAATTTAACTAATATAGGGACTAGTGCGTTTCAAAGCGCAACAGGGTTTACTGAAGCGTTTCCTAGCTTGCCGAATTTAACTAATATAGGGGCTAATGCGTTTCTTAGCGCAACAGGGTTTACTGAAGCGTTTCCTAGCTTGCCGAATTTAACTAATATAGGGACTAATGCGTTTACTAGCGCAACAGAGTTTAGTGGAGCGTTTCCTAGCTTGCCGAATTTAACTAATATAGGGGCTAGTGCGTTTAATAACGCAGGGTTTAGTGGAGCGTTTCCTAGCTTGCCGAATTTAACTAATATAGGGAATGTTGCGTTTAATAACGCAGGGTTTACTGGAGCGTTTCCTAGCTTGCCGAATTTAACTAATATAGGGTATTATGCGTTTAGTAGCGCAGGGTTTACTGAAGCGTTTCCTAGCTTGCCGAATTTAACTAATATAGGGAATGTTGCGTTAAATTTTCAGAGTATAACAGCAATAAAATTAACTTCATCAATGACTAATGGTGGAACTCTTGGTGAGTGCCCTGGAACAACTAGTGATAATCCTATAGAATTAGATAATTCAATCATTACAATGACATTAACTTGTAATAGTGGTGGTGGAGCGTGGGTTTCAACATCGGAAAATGCCACATTATCAAATAAAACCACGACAAGTGCTAAATTAGATGTCGGGGCAGGAGCAGGTCCATTTACTATCACATTTGCTGATAGCGGTGTAATGTATTTTAATTCACCACTAATTAATAGTCCAATAATTTCGAACATTAGTCCTACATCAGGACCCACTGGTGGTGGCCAACCTCTTACTATCAATGGGTCTAATTTTACCAATGTCAATGGGGTGACTATTGGCGGTAACTCCGCAACTATTACTGGCACTTCTACTGACATACAAATAACATGTACAACTCCGGTAGGAACTGGCACTGATAAAAGCGTTGTTGTGACAACTCCCAGCGGTTCAAACATAGCAAACACACTGTACAGTTATAAAGACATTCCAGCAATTTCCACCATTAATCCTACATCAGGACCCACTGGTGGTGGCCAAAATCTTACTATCAATGGGTCTAATTTTACCAATGTCACTGGTGTGACTATTGGCGGTAACTCCGCAACTATTACTGGCACTTCTACTGACACACAAATAACATGTACAACTCCGGTAGGAACTGGCACTGATAAAAGCGTTGTTGTGACAACTCCCAGCGGTTCAAACATAGCAAACACATTGTACAGTTACACAGGTGGTAATATTCCTGTAGTTAATTCTGTTAGTCCAACTTCGGGATCTTCTGGAAATACTCTTACTATTTCTGGGTCTAATTTTCTTGCGCAGGGCCCAACACAAGTGAAAATTAGCGGTACGGTTGCAACTATTACTGGCACTACTACTGACACACGAATAACTTGTATAATTCCTTAAATATATTATTAAAAAAAAACTATAATAAATGGTCCTAGTAAGTGTTGTTGTTTCAAACGACGCGGGGTCAAATTCTCCAAATACAATATTTAATCTTCTTAATGGACCAGACATTTGCCTTCTCAAAAACACTCCAGTATTAATAAATAGCAATAAATATGTCAGTATCCAAGACCTTCAAGTCGGAGATGCCATCCAGGCACCCATTTCCAACAAACACCACAAAATAAAACGCGTTCTTCACAACATACATAACTATCATCATCTCAATCCCTACAACGTTCCTTATAAAATACCCAAGCACTTTTTTACATCCGAATACGGAGTTAAGACACCAACACAGGATATTTACATTTCCGGTTTCCACGCCTTGTTATTTTCCGCTAATAATAATAATCAAAAGTTTAAAATGCTTGACGCCAACCAGATCCAAGAGTTTTCTTCAGTTCCTATTGAAGAGTTAAAAGAACTTGGTTATGTCAATGACAATGACGAGATTGATTATTACAATATCGAGCTTGAACAGGTGGACGGGATGATTGTTGGTGGCGTTCCTGTGGAGACGATGGGTCTAAAGACCTTAAGAACCAATATCAAAAAACTCAATTATTAAAACTGATTTATATATTTATATAAATATATAAATACGAATGACTACATTCTACTCTTTTCCATCGATTTCCCAGTTTAAGGAAAATGTTCGCTCAACAATCGAGTCGACCCAATTTATTGGTTTTGACGGTGCTGATGGTAAACCTCAATACGACCAAACAATACCTCTTCCGATTGAAGAGTATACGGGATCTGTAAAGGTTCACGGAACCAATGCCGGCATTAGTTATGACCCAAAAAATGGGGAATTGTACGCCCAATCCCGCAATCACGTTTTAAGCGATAAACGCGACAATTGTTCATTCAACGTATTTGTGATGAACAATAAAGATTTTTTCGTTAGAGTTCTATCACAGATTTCATCACATTCGGGTAATGTTAATAATAACCCAATAGTAGCTTATGGAGAATGGTTTGGAGCTGGCATACAGAAGAATGTGGCAGTTGAAAAATTACAAAAACGTCTTATGATTTTTGCTGTTAAAATAATCACAGCTGCCAAAGAAACAACGCAATGGCTAGACAAAGATGCAATCGAGCTATTTTATTCACCAGAGAATTTTATATGGAACATTTATAATTTTCCAACTTATAAAATAACAATTGATTACAACAACCCGAAAACATCACAAAATCAACTTGTCGAGATTACTGACCAAGTGGAAAAGGAATGTCCTGTGGGAAAATATTTTGGTGTTAGCGGTATTGGCGAAGGTGTGGTTTGGTATAACAAAACGTATGGCAGATTTAAGGTTAAGGGACAAGAACACTCGTCATCTAAAGTGAAAACTCTCGCCGCAGTTGACGACGAAAAGTTGGCGTCGATAGACGAGTTTGTGGACTACGCCGTCACTACTAATCGACTGGAACAAGCCGTTGAGCAGGTGTTTACCATATACAATGAAAAGCCGGATGTTAAACACACTAAAAAGTTCATCACGTGGATTACCAGCGATATTTTTAAAGAAGAGACGTCAACTCTTGTCGAAAACAATCTTATACCCGAAGATGTGGGCAAGGCCGTTTCTATCAAAGCGCGGAACTGGTTTATGATTTTGATGAAGAAAACCCAATAAATTTAATCTTGTAATAATTATTACAAGAGACTTTGCCGTTGGTTGAACTAACGCCTTACTATTTTAATACTAAATCGTCTTTCAATATCTTTTATGCTTTCATTTATTGTCTTCTTGTTCCAGAGTAACCATCTACTCCAAAAACCTGCCGTATCACTATTATTCCAATTCTCTCTCGCCTTATGTCTTGTAATATAATTTTTCTGACGGTCTGGGTCTTTATGTATA